>OLNW01000430.1_pt1 | contig 50477 bp, 57 predicted proteins | sample 1672121 | NCBI WGS metagenome assembly OLNW01 (sample SAMEA3136648, study PRJEB25190) | human gut metagenome
GTATGCAATTTCTTGCATCTGTATACATTATAACATAGAGTTTACTTATAGTCAAATTGTTGTTTGCTTAAGTTTATTTTCAGTTATACACTATCATAGTCCTTAAAAATAAGGATTAACTTAAACGAAAACACTGAATCAACTTTGAAACAGTGTTTTCTACCACAAAAACACAAATAGAGAAAACACCTAACAAGCAAAAATCAAGTGTATCTCTTTTTTATTGTATGCAATTTCTTGCATCTGTATACATTATAACATAGAGTTTACTTATAGTCAATTATTGTGACTATTTTTATTTGAAAAAGGAATTATGCATCTTTTCATAACCAAGCATTGTTTTAGAACCATGACCTGGATATAGAATAATATCATCTGAAAACTTTTTAATCTTTTCAATACTTTGTTTCATTTCTTTAAAACTTCCACCTTCTAAATCACATCTACCAATACTATCTAAGAAAATAAAGTCACCTACAAACATTACATTTTTTTCTTTAAAATAAAAACTAATAGAATCCTTGGTATGTCCTGGATTAAAAACAACATCAAAAGTAAAATTACCTAGTGTATTCTTACCCTCTTGTAAAGTATTAAAATCATAATAATTAGTATGATAATAATCAATTACTTCTTTTAAGGCACCAACATGATCAAAGTGGTGATGCGTAATTAAAACACCAACTACTCTTCTATCACGAACCAATTCTTTTATTTTTTCAAATTCACTACCTGGATCAATAATAATACATTCCTTATCTTTACTAATAACATAGCAGTTTTCATTTAATTCTCCAACAATTACTCTTTCAATTTCCATAATAAGCTCCTATTCTTTTTACCATAATATTTTCTTTTTCATTAATACTAACTTGATATAAATGATGGTTAATAGCTTTATAAAGATTTTCTTCATGAATATAAAGATTTTTAATCGTTTTTTCTTGATATTTCTTTTCTAGAATAATAATTTCAGCATCTTCTACTTCAAACTCATATCTTTTAATTGTATGATTACACCCCTCTAAAAAAATATCTCTATCATAAGGCTTTTTATCCACCCATGTACGAATATGATTAACAGTACCATCAGTTTCTAAAAAATACTTGATATCTTGTTCTTCACTATGAAATAAAAATAGTTTTTCTTTCTTTAATAAAATATTTTCAATTGGTAAAATAATTACTCCATTATTTTCTGTCATTCATGATATCTCCCTTTCTATACAAAGATATATGAAGTTATCATGCTAATTAGAACTATTTTCTTTAATTCTTTTTCTTTCAATTTGGGAATAAATACACCCACAATAATCTTGACGATATAAATTATAAATACTAGATAGTTCAATACTTCTTTTATAGCCATTTTTCTTTTTAAAATCTGATTTCAAATAACAAATGCCATACTTTTTTTCTAGTTCTAACCCAATTTCATTAATCCATTCACTATTTTTATAAGGACTAATTGATAAAGTAGTACCAAAATAATCAAAATGATATTCTTTAGCAGTAATAGCTGTTTTTTCTAAGCGCAAACTGTAACATAAATAACATCTTCTATCACCCTCTTTTAAATGTTCTAACCCTCTAGCTATCTCATAAAAAGATTCACTATCATAGTCACAATCTAAAAAAGAAACGGGATACTTGGTAGGAAATTCTTGAATAAATCTTTTTTCTTCTTCTTTTCTTTTTAAGTACTCTTCTTCTGGATAAATATTTGGATTATAATAAAATATCGTAATTTCAAAGAAACTAGATAATGTTTCTAATACATAACTAGAACATGGTGCACAACAACTATGTAGTAATAATTTAGGAACATGATTTTTATTCTGTTCTTCTTGAATTATTTTTTCCATTTCTATTTGATAGTTTATTTTCATATCATCACCTACTAAAATAATAAAAGCAAGTATTTCTACTCACTCAAATTATGATAAACATCTTGAACATCGTCAATGTCTTCAAGGGCATCAATTAAATTATAAATTTTTTCTTTTGTTTCTTCATCTGCTACTTCGATTTGATTAGATGCAACATAAGTAATTTCACTAGTTAAGAAATCTTTAATACCCATTGTTTCCATAGCTTCTTTTACTTTTAAGAAAGTATCTGGTGTAGTATAGATTTCATAAGTATCATCATTTACGATAAAATCTATAGCGCCATTATCTAAAACAGTCATCATTAATTCATCTTCATCAACTGTTTTATCAACTACGATCACGCCACGTCTTTCAAACATATAAGATACAGATCCATCAGTACCTAAATTACCACCTTTTTTAGTTAATGCCGTACGAACTAGCATAGCTGTACGGTTTCTATTATCTGTTAAACAGTCAACCATAAAAGCAATTCCAGCAGGGCCATAACCCTCATAACGAACATTTTCATATTCTTCTCCACCAGCTGAACCAACTGCCTTATCAATAGCCTTTTGAATATTATCTTTAGGCATATTTTGACTACGACACTTTTCAATTACCATTCTAAGAGATGGATTAGCATCAGGATCACCATTTGTACCTTTAGCAGCTACATAAATTTCTTTCGCTAATTTTTGAAAAACTTTACCACGCTCAGCATCAATTAATCCTTTTTTACGATGAATTGTTGCCCATTTTGAATGTCCACTCATATTATACACTCCTTGTTCATTAATTATTACCGTTATTATATTAACACAGAAAATAAAAAAAAGGAAATACTTTTATTGATTTCTACCTTTAAAATAATCAATTAAAGCATGAAAAACCTTTTCCTCTTTTACTGGAGATACTACTTCTTCTCCATTTATCATCGTAATTTCCATAATTGTAAAATTATCTGTTAAATTTTCTTCTTCATCTAACTTACTCGTAAAATAATAAGCTTTTTGATTATAATTTCCTTGATCTATAACCATGTATTTGCTTCCATCATCTAATGAAATTATTTTATTAATCCTATTCTTCATTTTATCTTGTCCTTCCTGCAGTAACAGTATTTTCTGCTTGGATTTGCGAATTTAATTCTCCTATCATACTAGCTACATTATTACCACATGCAACTATTACATATCTACTATCAAGCGTATCATGTGGAATTTCTAATGGATTAGCCGTAACATTAAATTCCATAACTGGAGTCCAATCGCTTTCAATTTGATAAGTACCATTTGAATCTGTACTAACACTTCTAGTTTCTTTTTGATAAACATATAAGTTATCTATATTTTCTTCAGTTGCTCCACAAAAAATATATCTTTTATCATTAGTATCTAAAGGTACATCACCAGTATTTCTAGATAATAAATTTACACCTATCCATTCACCATTTATAAGGTCTTCTTCTAAATATACTGAGGTTTTATGGGAAATCATATCTTCTGTTTCAGATTCTTTTATTGCATCAATAGAATTATCCATATCTGTTTGAATACTATTAGTTGGTACCTCATTAGCATTATTAGCATGAAGAGCTGTATATCCACCAATACCAGTAACTCCTAATGCTATACAAAGTGCAGCGATTTTTACTTTTAATGACTGCTTTTGTAGTCTTTGTTTTTCATTAGCTTCTTCCACTTTTATAATTTTTCCTGTTTTCTCTTCAATAGTATAAGTTTGATTTGTATTTTGTTCCATATTTTCACACTCCTATTTTATTATATCATATATAAATTTAAATGAAAACTAGAAATTTCATTAACCAAAATATTCTAGTAAAACTGGTCCTAATATAAAGATTAAAAGAAAGGGAATAAATAAAAATACAGATACTACACTAATCTTAATAGGAATTTGATTAATTTTACCCTTTAAATCCATAACACGTTTATTTTGAATGAATTCTACTTGTTCCTTTAAGGTAGAAGTAATACTTTCTCCTGATACATAAGATTCTGTAATACTTAAAATAACATTTTGAATGATATCAGATGGCATCTTTTTTCTAAGAATTGTAAATGATTCATAAAAACTCTTACCATATTCCATTTCCTTTAAAGCATACTTAATTTCATTAGATAATTCACTATCAATACAAGAAGTAGTTAACTTCAAACTCTGTACTAAGGTTTTACCAGACTCTAGTGATAATGTTAATACTTCAAAAAAGTAAATTGCATCACGCTCTAAACTTTTTCCTCTTTCTATAATTCTATAATCAAAATAGAAATAAGCATACAAGTTATAAAATAAAATACTAACAATAGGTGCTACTAGATAACCATAACTAGAAAAAAGAAGTACGAAGCAAAATAATAAAAAGGTAAATAATAATCTCTTATTTAAAAATGAAAATACTACTTTTGAAGTATCTTGGTAACCTAACATTTTAGCTTTTTCTTGATACTTCGTAATAGTTTTATAACGATATATTTTTCTTTCTAAATCATAATTTTTCATAGGACCTCCTAATACTTTTCTATTTTCATAATATGATAAATAATAATTATATAAATAATATAAATACTAATACCTATCACAAATAAGAAAATACCCATAGAAGAAGTAAAGAATATTTGTAAGTAGTTAGGACTTGTGATTGATAAAAGAATACCTAAACAGATTGGTAACAGTAAAAGAATATAAAAAACAAGTCTACTACTAGCAATAGTTGCTTTTAATTCCATATCTAAACTTCTTCTTGTATAAAGATTTTTTTCAATAGAAGAAAATACATCTTTCATATTTCCACCTGTTTTATCTAAAATTGTTAAAGATGCCGTAATATATTTTACTTCACTTAAATTAACTCTTTTTTCAAATCTCCTAAAAGCTGTTTGAAATCCTAATCCATGTATCATATCTTGATAAATTTTACTAAATTCTAAAGCTAATGGACCATCTAATTCCGTAGATACTACTTGAACTGCTTGAATCATACTCTTTCCTGCTTGAAAAGAATGACTCATTAAAGTAATTGCTTTTAATAAATCTTTTTCTATTTGTTTTTCTCTTTTCTTTTTATAAATAAGATGAATAACTTCTGGAAAATCAAATCCAATTAGAAAAATAAGAATAGAGAAAAGAAAAGAAAACCTGCAAAAACCAAAAGCAATTAATAAAATATAGATTACTACAAAGAAACAACTACTAATGATAGAATCTGTAAAAAGTAAAATATCTTCTTCTTCCTTTTTATTATAAAATAGTGCTTGTGGTAAATATTTTTTTAATTTCTTACTTAGTTTTTCTCTTTCTACTTGATAAGCATTTATTATTTTATCAACGATAGATAAATTCTTAACATCTTCTTTTACTACTACATAATTTTCAATTCTTTTTTGAAACTTAAATAATCTCAATGTAACAATAAGCCATATCAGAAAGATAGTAATCATAATTGTAACTAGAATAATAAAAGTTAACTGTTCATGACTTAACATACTACCCCTCCTATTTTACTTCTTTTTTCTTCTTTGATGTTTTCTTAGGTTTTTCATTTTTTTCTATATTTTCAAAAATATCATCAATATCTGTAATACCTTTTTGTTTAATTCTATCATATACTTTTGGTACATAATTATATAAAACAAATTCACCATTTACATCATTATTTTCATTGATACCATTTTGTCTAAAGGCAAAGATACTTTGTAAGAATATTTCATCTTCTTTAAAGCCAACTACTTCACTGATATTGGTTACTTTTCTTCTACCATCTGATAATCTTCTAATTTCAACAACGATATCAATAGCACTTTCAATATATTCACGAATAGCTGGTACTGGTATTAATATCTGATTCATTAAAACCATAGTTTCAATACGATGCATAGCATCTCTTGGACTATTAGCATGTAAGGTCGTTAAACTTCCTTCATGACCAGTATTCATAGCTTGTAGCATATCAAGTGCTTCTTCTCCACGGACTTCTCCAACAATAATTCTATCAGGTCGCATACGAAGAGAATTTCTTAATAAATCACGCATCGTTACTTCTTTTCCATTTTGATAATTATCACTTCTTGTTTCAAGAGATACTACATGATTTTGATTTAGTTTAAGTTCTGGTGCATCTTCTATCGTAATAATTCTTTCATCATTATGAATAAAACTAGATAAAACATTTAAAAGTGTAGTCTTACCACTACCAGTACCTCCACATACCACAATATTTAATTTTGCTTTTACACAAGACTCTAAAAATCTAGCCATATATGGAGTAAGGGTTCCATTTGCTATCATATCATCAATAGTATCCATATCTTTTTTAAATTTACGAATGGTTAAAACTGGTCCATTTACACTTAAAGGTGGAATAATGGCGTTTAATCTACTACCATCATTTAATCTAGCATCTACCATAGGATTAGAGCTATCTAATGTTTTACCAAGAGGCTCTATAATTCTTTCTATTGTTCTTAAGATATGATTATTATTAATAAATGATAAAGTTTCATCTTTCACAATTTTACCATCTACTTCTACATAAATATCATCTGGTCCATTTACCATAATCTCTGTAACACTTTTATCATCTAGTAACTCTGTAATAGGTCCATATCCATAAAGTTCATTTTCAATTAAGTTATAGATATGACCTCTTTCTAAAGTAGATAGATCATAACCTTCTAATTCTTTATTAATTTGATAATCTAAAAATTCTTTCTTATTTTCTTCCCCTATGATAGGTTGATCTAATAAATGAGAAATAATTTTCTTTCTCAAGTCATCTAATAACTTTTTATCTTTAAAGACATCATAGTCAGGAATAAAAGATACATTTTTCTTTTCTTCTAATTCAAATTCTTCTATTAAACTCTTTTTCATAAAACACCTACATTTCTATAAAGTCTCTTGCCATATTTTCTAGTTTTTTCAAGTCATTTTTATCTTTAAAAGTTAAACTTTTATTCAGTGTAAAAATTTCTCCTTCTATTAAAAAACTCGTAATATTTTTAATATATAAACTTCTATCTAAACTATAATCAATATTTCTACCAATTATACTGCGAATATCGTATTTAGAAAAATAATTTAAATTAATATCTCTAGAATTATTTAAGATAATTTTAATGTGATCCATTTCAATATCATTCATTACTTCCATATAAGATTTCGTATTTTTAATATCCATAATATCATTAGTCATCATATAAAGAATAATATCTGATTTATCTAAAATATTAATATTTTCTTTAGTAAAGCCATGAGTAGTATCTACAAGTATGATATCGTATTCATTTTTTACTTGTTTTAAAAACATCATAATATAATTCATATCTATTTTTAAAGCTTGTTTAGGGTCTTTACAAGAAGCAACGATATCTATATTATCTTGATATGGTGTAAGGTAATCAGTATAATTTTGATAACGATTATTAAAGATATCATCAGAAATATGAAAAATATTCTTAATAGGATTTAAATTTAAGTCTAGTGCTACAGCCCCTCCTACAAGATCACAATCAACAATTAATACTTTTTGCTTCATTCTAGAAAATATTCCTGCTAAATTTAATAAAAAAATGGTTTTTCCTACTCCACCTTTTGCTGAAGTAACTGTAATAATTTTTCCCTTTTTATTCTCATTCATCTTACTTATTCTCCTCTATACAACTTACTTTTACTTGAATTAAGTCTTTGTCTTTTTTTAGAATCTTAGAAAAAAGACTATTTTCATGTTTTTTTAAAGTAATATCTACACCATCTACTGTATAATTTACTTCTATGTTTTCAATATTAGAATCATTCTTATGGGCCAAAGAATTAATTTCTTCTTCTGTTTTTGTGGTATCTAAAGCGTAATTACAGATAACTTCAGCAACACTTTCTAATTCTTTCTTTTGATAGATTAAATAGCTTTTATCAATTACATAAAAGATAAAAAATAACGCAAATGGTAATAAAATAATAAATACTACTAATGTCTGACCTTTATTATTCAATAGGAATCACTCTTTTCACTTCAATTTTATATGAAACAGGAAGTAAGCCTTTAAATGATATTTTTTTATATGCTTTTATACTAGCTAATGAGTTATCACTTTGAATCGTACTAGTAATTTGATTTGCTTCTAACATATCTTTTAAATCATTAATTGGACGATTTTGCTTCTTCCAAAGATAAATAGTATCTGTTACTTTACTTTCTACTTCACTTTTTTCATTTATTATCATACCAACCTCAAAAATAAAGGTAAACAATACAAATAAAATAGGAAGAATTAGTACAAACTCAATGAGAGCTTGGCCTTTATTTTTCTTCATCACTTACCACCCCTATTATGGTATTAAGTATAGCATATTTTTTTAGAAAAAAAAAGAGTTTTACTCTTTCTCTAAAATATCATCAGTATCATCTTTACAACTACCTTCACCTGGTTTATCACCTCTAATGTAATCTAGTCCTGCTACATTACAAGAAGTTTTGGTAACAGAATCTTTTAAATAGCCTCCAAAATATTTTACTAAACTAATAATGATAATAGACATTAACGCAATAATTAAGATATATTCTACTAACGCTTGACCTTTTTTATTCATTGTCTTCACCTACTATCTAAAGTTTAAAATAAAATAAGAAGTTTGTCAAATCAAATTTAGTCTGTTATACTAACACTAGGTGATATAATGTATTTATTTGTAAATAAAAAGAAAATAGAAATTATCGATTGTCTTTCTTTTTCCAGTAGATTAATGGGTTTTATGTTTCAAAAAGATAAGATCAAAGCTGGTAAAAGATTTCCAAAATGTAATAGCATTCATACTTTTTTTATGAAACAAGAAATAGATGTTATCATGACCGATAAGAATAATAAAATTGTAAAAATTTTTAAAAATTTAAAACCAAATAGAATTATACTTCCTCAAAAAAATGTTTACTATACTTATGAACTTCCAGTAGGGGTTAGTAATTTTTATAAAGTTAATGATATTTTAGAAATTAAAGAGTAAAAGATACCAATGTAGTTAAAATATTGATATTTTTTTTATTATTTATTATTTCTTACGACTATATACTTTCTTCTTTTCTACTAAGTATTTATTTCTTTCATTTCTAACAGTTAATTGCATATCTTCTAATAACCATTCGGTTTTTGCACCTTACTTCTTAAGAATGCTTTTACTACTGCATCATTCATAACATTTACTTTTTTTAGTTTTGTATTTATCGGCATAAATCCTCCAGTCTTTCTAAATTTTAAAAGCTTACTAGTATCACTTCTACTAATATTATTTAGAAAACTTTCGAAAATACTTACAAAAAATCAAAAAAAAATTTACTTTTTCAGTAAATTTTTAATCAAAACAACATTTAAAATTAATTGCGGTATTCAAATTCAAAATCTAGAATACGAACAATATCGCCCTCTTTAGCGCCAAGAGACTCTAGTTTATCATCAACACCCATTTTACGAAGACGCCTAGTAAACCTTAAAATACCTTCTTCAGTTGTGAACTTTGTCATTCTAAATAATTTTTCAAGTTCATCTCCTGATAATACCCAAGTACCATTATCTTCTCTAGTAATCGTATAAGGTTCTTCCTTTTTAAATTTATAAAGAACGTGTCCTTCAAATTGATCTTCTTCAAATAATGGTGTATCTTCTATCTTATCAAGTGCATCTCCTAAAGCTACTAAAACTTCATCTAAACCAATATTAGACATTGCGCTAATTTCATAAACAGGTAACTTTACCTTTTTCTTAAACTGTTCTAAATTATCTTTTGCATTTGGTAAATCCATCTTGTTGGCAATAATAATTTGTGGTTTTTTTAAAAGTTTCTCACTAAAGTCAGCAAGTTCTTTATTAATGATTTGATAGTCTTCGTATGGATTTCTTCCTTCATACCCACTCATATCGATAACATGAGCAATTACTTTCGTTCTTTCAATATGGCGTAAGAAACGGTCTCCTAGTCCTTCACCTTGGCTAGCACCTTCTATAAGTCCAGGTAAATCAGCCATCACAAAACTTCTACCAAGTTTATCTTTGCATACACCAAGATTAGGAGTTAAAGTGGTAAAATGATAAGCAGCTATTTTAGGTTTTGCTTTAGATACCATAGAAATAATAGTGCTCTTACCAACACTAGGAAGTCCAACTAAACCAACATCAGCTAACATTTTAAGCTCTACTTTTAAATATTTTACTTCACCAGGTTCACCATTTTCACTAAAGTTAGGAGCTGGATTAGACGGTGTCTTAAATGCAGTATTACCACGACCACCTCTACCACCATAAGCAACAATAACTTCATCATTTTTATTTTTTAAATCTGCAACAATTAAATTTGTATCAGTATCTGTAATAACTGTTCCTTGTGGTACTTTAATAATGATATCTTCACTATTTTTACCATTACAGTTTTTACCTGTACCATTTTCTCCTTTTTTACCTTTGATGATACGATTATAGCGAAGATCTAGTAAAGTATGTAATCCCTCATCTACTTTAAAGATAATATTACTTCCTCTACCACCATTACCACCAAATGGTCCACCCATTGGAATATATTTTTCACGTCTAAAAGCAGTACAACCATCTCCACCATTACCAGCATGTACCTCTATAGTTACCTCATCTATAAACATATAACCACTCCTTTCAAAAAAAGAAGTACTTACTCATAAAATAAGCACTAAAATTAATGATATTACTATATCATAAAGTTATTAATTTTTCAATTACATTAAAAAATCTATTATATTTCCAATTTACATAAACATTATAATATATCAAATTAATACTATTAAAGATTAAAATAGAGACATACTTAAGTCTCTATTTTAGCTCTAAAAAATTATTTCTAAGGGTATCAGCCATATCTTCAAAAGTCATAATAACTACAATTAATTTATCATTACTTTCAACATAGACTTTTTCTGCTTCTACACAAATCCATTTAGCTGGATTAACATTTTCTTCTATTTTCTTTTTTGCATCTATTATATCTTTACTAGTAGCATTATCATCCATACGAATTAAAACAATTGAATGAGCAATAGAACCAACTCCAGATTCAGAAGCTATAGCTTCTTTCCATTTAATATCACTTGTGCCTATATAACTAGCAATTGTATCTTTTGTTAGTTTTTCATTTTCTAAATACATTGGTAATTCATCTTCACTAATTCCTTTATATATTTTAGACATAATATTATCAAGTGAATCACTAGCTAAAGAACTATTTTGATTACATCCAGTTAAAAGTAATAAAAATGCTAAAAAGAGAAAACTAAATCTTAAAATTTTTTTCATATTTTTCCTTTCTTATCTTATTGATTATTATTCATATTCATATTACGAACCATAATTAATTTATTAACAATATTTTTTACATTTACTTCATTAAATGGTTTCTGTAACATATCTACAATAGGATATTGATAAGCTCTTTCAATATTAGATTGTGTTCCTTCTCCAGTAATAATAGCTACTGGAATTCTAGCAAATAGATTAGCTTGTTTAAAGTAATCTAATACTTGAAATCCATCTACATTAGGCATATTAAGATCAAGTAACATACCTACAATTTTATCATCTACATTAGCTCTAATGATATCTAGTGCTTCTTTTCCATCATTTGCAATTAACACATCATATTCACTATTAAAAATCTTGTATACAAAATTACGAACAACATTAGAGTCATCTACTACTAAAATCGTTTTATCTTTAATTACTAAAGGTCTTACCGTTTGACTATTATTAGTAGTAGTAATTCCCATATACTGTTTTACTAACGCAACAATTCTATTTGCTTCCATCATTAACTCGTCAAAGTGATCAGTAATATAATACATATTATTTGCTTTACTTTCCATTTCATGATTATAAGCAAGTTCTGCTAACTTTTCAAAGCCAAAATACTTACTATCACTTTTTAATGAGTGAACTAAAATAGCATAATTAGCCATATCACCATTTTCTTTATAAGCTTTAATTTTAGCTAATTTTCCTTCTACTTCGCTTAAAAAATCATGTAATGTATCGTTATAAGTTTCCATATCACCAAATAACTCTAAACTCTTTTCAATATTTACTCCATTACTAATTAATAAATTAACATCTTTCATCTTTATACACTCCTTATCATTAATAAGTATATCATACTTTTTATTTTTGTTGTAAAAATTTTACTAATACTCTGTATAATTCTGTCTTTTCAATTGGTTTAGCTAAATAATCTTGGAATCCCTCTTGCAAATATTTTTCTTTCATACCAGAAATAGCATTTGCCGTTAAAGCTACGGTTGGAATATGAAAATTCTCATTTTCTTTTAATTTATGGAATGTTTCTACTCCACTCATCTTAGGCATCATATCGTCCATTAATATTAAATCATAGCTAGCTCCATTACTTATTTTATCAATACAATCAAAGCCACTATTTGCAGTATCAACAAGACAGTTATAATCTTTTAATAAACGACTAGCAACTTTTAAATTAATCATATTATCATCTACTACTAGTATCTTCTTACCAGTTAAATCCAGTTTAGAAGTAGCTACAACAGTTTTTGTTTCTACTACAGTAGTTGGATTCGTTACTATTTTTTGATCAAGAGCAATAGTAAACTTAGAACCTTTTCCATAAACACTTTGAACTACTATTTGTCCACCCATTAATTCTAGTAATTTTTTAGTAATAGCAAGTCCTAATCCTGTTCCTTCAATAGTATTATTTTTTTCAATATCAAGGCGTTCAAACTTAGTAAATAGTTTATTAATACTTTCAGGTTTAATACCAATTCCGGAATCTTCTACAGAAATAATTAAACGACATACTCCATCTTTTTGAATAGAAGATACTTTAAATTCAATAAAGCCTTGTTTTGTATATTTAATAGCATTAGTTAATATATTTAGTACAAGTTGTTTTACACGCACTTTATCACCATATAAATAAGGTGGAATTGATGGATCAAATACACATCTAAACTCAATAGGTTTTTCGCCTAGTCTTGCTTTTGATAGAGAAACAAGTTCATCAAGTACGGCTTGTAAACTATATTCCGTACTAACAATTTCTAATTTATTTGCTTCTATCTTAGAGATATCTAAAATACCATTTACAATATCTAATAAAGTCTCACTAGCCATTACAATATCTTTTACTTCATCTTGTGCTTGAGGTGGTAAGTTTTCTTCTTGTAATGCTTGACTAAAACCAACAATAGCATTTAGTGGTGTTCTAATTTCATGACTCATATTACTTAAAAAATCACTTTTAGCTTGGTTAGCACGTTCTGCTTGACTTTTGGCTATGTTAAGTTCATTTATCAATTTCATATCGGGATTTTCTATTGAAAAAAACATTAAAAAAGTAACAAATGTTTCCATAGACGTCATTAGCAATACACCAGGAAACATTTTTTGTATTACCATAACGAGTCCACCAATACCAATAAAAGCTATAATTGGTGCATATTTTTTCGTTTTAATTTCTTTAAAATTTTTAAATAGAATAAAAAGCCAATATATAATAGCAATTGCAGAAACAAAATAAGTTACATTAGCACTTGGTCCATAAGAATATACTGAAGTATCATTCTTAAAATATAATGGCAAAATTATAATTGTTAATGCCAATATGATGTATACTATAAATCCAAAATTGATGACTTTTTTAAAATCAGTATGCACATTATCATAATTAACTTTCTTAGAAATCACGTATATATAAAATGTTAATAACCATATATATGTAAGATAATAAACGATTAAAGCCTTAGATATTATCATGTTAGTTATTGGAATTTGATTATAATAAATTATTGTTATATAACTAGTAATTGCCAAAATAATACCAATGAAATTTACAATTATTGTCCACCCATATATTCTATTTTCTAATGTATCAAGTCTTTTTTTTCGGAAATAAACAATTATTAATAACAAACTATAGAAAAAACTGCACATAGAAAATGTAGAACTAATACTCATAAAAACACCTCTTTACTGTATATTTTCAGTATATCATGGATTTGTATTTATACAAGAAAAAAAGTTCAGTTTTTCTGAACTTTACTTAGTTTTTACTTTTTGCTTTGCTTTCATCTCTTCTTCGTCCATTTTCATTAATGCTATTTTATCTGGTTTAAATACTGGAGTCAATGGTAAAGAATCATGAAATTCGTAATAGTATGGAACATCTCTTTCTGAAAGTAATTTTTCAAGACAAGTCTTCTTTAATCTTGCTTCTACTTCTGTTTCCAAACCTTTGTATTCTTCTTTTAAAACAATATGAGCCTTTGGATAATACCCTGTTGGATTTTGATAATCAGGATAAGGGTAACCAACTACAGCGCAATCTTCAACAGCTGGATCATTAACTATGACTTCTTCCATTTCAGAAGGAAAGTTATTATGACCATCTGGTCTGATAATAGAATGTTTTTTACGATCTACAATATAGTAATAGTTATCATCATCATAATATGCAATATCACCAGTTTCTACATATTTAACTCCATTAATATATCTAAAAACCTTTTCAGTTTCTAAAGGATTTTTATAATACCCCTTAAACATAGTTTCACTATTGATTAATAACAAACCTTTTTCATTTGGTCCTAATATTTCATTAGTATCTTCATTAATAATGATAGCATTAGTATCGCCAAGTGCTTGTCCAACACTACCTTGCTTTTTATGTCCTGGTGTATTAGTGAATGAAGACGGTGTTAACTCAGTCATTGAATAACCTTGAGTAACAACCACATCACTTCCATTTTTTTGAAAAGCATTATCAATTATTTGCTCATGCTCTAATAACATTTTATTTCCACCTACAGAAATAGTTTTAACAAATGGAGCAATTTTTTTCATAGCTTTTTCATTTTCTGCCAATTGTAAAGCTTGAGATGGTACGCCAACAACATGATTAATCCTATTTTTTAATATAATATCAGAATAAGCATATCTAGTAATATCTGGAATAATTACATTTTGAACTCCTCTAATATAAGCCATATGCATAAAGACTTCCCCATACATGATAAATGGTGGCATAGCTAGCATTTTATCTCCAACTGATATAGGCATTGTAGTATTTGCATAATCTCTTACTTTTACATTATAACTTCTAGCATAAGTAGGAACAACTTTAGGAGTTCCAGTAGTACCACTTGTTAATGTTATAGTAGCAGGTATATTGTTATCATAAATAGAATCAAAAGTGTATTCATCAGATGTATTAGTTAAAGCATTTTCTAAATCAATATAACCCGTCTTTGGAGGATTAGTATAGTATAAATTTTTTGCAGCAGTTAAAAGAATGTCTTCATATACTTTTAACTTTTTAATCATTTTTTGATCTTCCTTAGTCAAAATATCTTTTCCATTTAATCTTGCTATTTGTTCTTTAATTACAGTTAGATCTTCGACACCAATTTTATCGGTAATAGAATTCTTTTTACGAGATTTAGCTAGTTCTGATGTATGAAATAGTTTCCACATAATGGGTTTCATAGAGTCTTTCACCGATAAAACAGTAACATCTTCTACTTTTGTCTGATCAATAATGGAATCAACTTTAACAAAAGCTTGATCAAACATAAATATATGCTTAACTTCGGCAAGATTTAAGAAATCCTTAATAGTAGCTGCACTGTTTCTTGGATCAATTCCAAAATAAGTAGCACCGTTTTTACTAATACTATATAACAGTTCACCTACTTCTGGTAAGCCTGGTGCAATAACCGCTACCACTTCACCTGGTTTAACTTTTAAAACATTTTGTAAATAATTAGCCATTTTTTCAACAGAATTGTCTGCTTCTTTATAAGAAATATTATTTCCAAAAAATTGATAAGCATTATAGTTCCCTATAAATTCTTTTGTATGGTCTTTTTGATAATCATATAAAGATTTATCTACATCTTCATAACTTTGAATAATAATTTGATTTTTCATATTTTTCCCTCTTTCTATTTCTAATACCGCTTGAAATTGGGCATATTATAACATAAAATTTACTCTTTGTCAATTTCAATACTTAATGGTAACAAAATGGTTTAAGTAAGATATAAAAAAGTAAATTATTTAGTTTACTAACATATATCCTAGTTTTTGTAACTCTAAAATAGCAATTCCAGATAACTGTTCTTTTCTTAAACCTTCAATATCATAAAATTCCGCACCTAATGAATCATTATTTTGTTCATCAATTTTTACTGATTTCTTAATATCATTTTTATAGTCATACACTTTAAAGAAAATACCAGTATGATGAACTTTTACAATTACATCTTCTTTAAATTGCCAATCAAATGCTATTGAATCAGCATCAAACAATTCAAATTTATTTACTTCAATTCCAACTTCCTCCATTAGTTCTCTTTTTAATGTTTCTGCTGGTTTTTCACAAAATTCAATAGTTCCACCTGGTAAATCCAATTTACCATCATAGGGACCACCGTTTTTCTTAATTAAAAGTATTTTTCCTTTCTCTATGATTAATCCATAAGTTCCTAATTGCTTGTATTCTTTTTTTTCCATTAGTATATTCCTTTCTTTTGCAAATCAATTATATCATTTTTATAGTTACCTTTCCAACTAATTTCATATAAAATTTATTTCATTTTTGAAATTCTTTTGTTGCAAATAAATTATGATTAAATATATATTTTCACTTTCTGCTTATAAATCATTACTTTTTTATTTTTTGTAGTACATCCATTCTAGAATTTAAATTTTCGTACATCCAATCAAATTTACCATATTGTTTTAATTCACAATCAACAATCATTTTTAATATTACATACATTCTATATATTTCAATTCTTATTTTTTCATCATAATTTAATTGTTTATTATTAAATCCTTTTAAAAAATTGTTGCTTGTTTTACCATCAATTGTATGAAAATAAAATGTTAATAACTCATCACAGTAATACAAATCTGAAAAATCTACTATTCCTGCTACATTACCATTTCTAATTATTACATTACCGTCCCAAATATCTGTATGGCTAAGACATAAATTAGTAATATTATTCAAACTTGTTTTATTGCTTTCAATAATATCCAAAATTTTATTATATCCATTTACACCTAAATTTATATTTTGTTCCCTAGCATCTCCTAATAGCAATTCAAATAAATTTAATACAAATTCATAGTTATTATTAAATTTTTTGTTAGGTTGCCCTGGTAGAAAAAATTTTTCACCTTTTATAGAACAAATTATAGAGCTCAATCTTCCTAACTGATACTCTATTTTTTCTATTTCTGTCTGCGATAAATTACTTTTACTTTCTAAATAATTGTTTCCAGAAATATAGCTCATAAACATATGGGGAAAAGGACATATTTCAGATTTATCATTATAACAAAGCAGCTTAGGTGATGGAAAATTTATTGTTTCCATTAGTTTTAACATTTCTGCTTCCCACCATAATATTTTTCTATCAACTGTTATCATTTTTGTTTCATCTTTAGGAGCAATTTTTAAAGTTATTTTTTGAGTATCATCTTCTATTAAATACACTGCATTTTTTAAACCGCCACTCAATTTTGAAATTTTTAAATTTTTTGAATCTTTATTAAATGTCTCTGTATACATTTGCTTAATTGTTAAGTCAGATTGATAGTTTTTAACTGAACAATAATTACTATAGCTCATTTGAGTTACCTCTATATTCTTTAATATATTTTTTACATATTTCATCTGTATATCGATATTCTTCACCATTTACAGTCAAGTGAAATATATTATCATAAGCATAATTTTTTATTTTCTTTTTAAAATATTTACGAATAAATGATTTTAATTCTGCTATTTCCTCAAATATAAATCCTTTTTGATTATTATAATACATATAATTTGTTACTTTTAATATCATATTCATTATAACTATCACATTACTATCAAATTTATCAATCAAAGTGCAGGCTTTAATATATGGAATACCTTCAAATTCATTATTATAACGATATATATCATTTATAAAATCATTGTATTCTTCTTTTAAGTCCACATAAATACATTCATTAACTACCGCTTTATCTTTTATAAAGTCAATAGCCTCATTCATTAAATTATCATCTAACGAATTCCATAAAATACCAATACATGGTATCTCAATAGATGGCATTTTTTCTTTTTCAATTATATTATCTGCTACTAATTCATTTATTATTTCCAATACTTCATTTAGTTTCCTAAACTTTTCTACATTTTTAGCTGATAATAGCAAATACATAGTATCATTAACAACAGACTGTATTTCTTCTTTATATTCTCCTTTTCCTAATACACCATTTTTATAATCTCGAATATAGTTTCTAATAATATGAACTAAGCTATTGTATAAAATTTTTTCAGCAGCGTCTCTATATTCTTCACCCTGTGATAATACTTCGTTATATTTTTCCTTACCCCAATCCTGAAGTGTAAATAATCTTAAGGATATTTTATTTCCGGTTAAAGATACTGCTTTTCTTTTTACATAATGATAGAATGGTACATTTACCAATGCAAATGTTTTGTCATTCATACATAATTTATATATATAGTCCGAGTCCTCTTTAAAACAATTTCTATCAAACTTTATGCTTTTTATTGAAGAAAGCTTATATAATTTATCCCAGGCTGGAATTAATATAGTAGCATCTGAATATGAGTTTATTAAATCTAGGTGCCCACTTACAAATTTGATACCTTTCTGCTCACAGCTTACATCTTTTATATCACCATCTTTCATATGAATATAAAAACTGCTCTCGCACACATCGGCATCAGTTTTTTCGGCAACCCTTAGTAATGTCTCAATCATAGTATTTTCAATATAATCATCTGAATCAAAAAAGCAAATATACTCACCTGTCGCAATTTCTATACCCTTATTTCTTGTTTCTGCTAATCCAATATTTTTTTGATGTATCACTTTAATTCTATCATCATTTTTTGCTAATAGATCACATATTTTTAATGACTCATCAATTGATCCATCATCAATTAAAATTATTTCTAAATTTTGATAAGTTTGATTAGTAATACTATTTATACAACGAATTAAATAATTTGCAGTATTATAAACTGGCACTATAACCGTAACCTTTTTTGTATTATACACATTATAATTAATAAAATCTGAAAGTTTTTCTTGCCAATTATCTTCAAAATCTAATTTTAAATGATATTTTGAATCGTTATAATAACTTATAATACTATCACATCTATATTTTTTTATTACTTCTATTTTTCCACCCATAGTAATATTGCTAATCGAATCATTTTTAAATATTAAATTGCACTTTTCAAATGCAAAGGAATCTTCTAACAATGAATAACCTATTACTAAAGGTCTATCTATAGAAAAATTATTAATTTTAATCAGTAATCTTCTATCAACTTCATTTTTAATATTTAAAAATAGTTCATCATTTAATATTCCATTTTCGTTTAATTTTATTACAAAATTTTTATCATTTATTACCTCTTCTAATATTTCATCAACATCTAAATATTCAAATAAATATTTCTTACATAAAAATTTTGCTATTTTTGCATTTCCAAATTTACTACCACTTATTCCAATAATCATACAAAATTGCCCCCTACATGATAAATACAAACATATATTCCTTATATGCCATATAAAATTAAGAATAATTTAATTAAGTATTAAAATTTTTTATATTACTTTAGTTACCATTGCGTGTTATAAGGAATGATATTTCATTTAAGGCATATTTTACTAAAGTCACCATTAAATGTCAAATTAAAGAGTTGTATAATATATAAAAAGCAACAATCTTATTGTTTCATTGTGAGAGTGTCATTTTTAACAAATACAACATAAATTGTGGTTTTAACATCATAAATATATTAATGAAAGTGCATATTTTTTTAAGTCGCTTGCGCATTATATAATTTCATTTTTTACTACAAAAAAATTCTACGATTTTAATGCTCTTTCTCTAAAATATTTAGCTAACGCTTCTAATAATTGGTTATCTGTTACTTTTGATAATAAACTTTCACCATTTACTACTTCTTCTTCCATAATAGAAAATTCTTCTGTTAGATTATCAAAATTATCTAACTTACTCATCATAAAATAACATTTTTGATTATAGTTACCTTGATCCATTATCATATATTTCGTTTGATCATCAAGCATAATAATCTTACCTATTTTATTCATAACTATCTACCTCTTTCTACAGTATGTGTCATACTATTTACATAGTTATCTAGGTTCCCTTTGTTCTCCCATTTTGCTGGGCTAACAGTTTTTAAATCATTTTCTAGATTATCGATTCCTATATAAATACTAGATGTAGTATTTGTAGCATCATTAATTTCTCCACTAATAGGAACAACAAAAGAATCACTAGTATAAATATTAAGATCTTGATAAGTATAAGTATTCGTATTATCAAATGCATCAAGTCTCCATTCACTAGTTGGAGTTATCTGTGGTACAGTATCAGTTATAGCTATAGTATTATCTGTAGAATGCCATTCACTATATTGATTCGTATTAGCATTATACTCTCTTACATATTCCCTATAACAGTTAACCGTTTCATTTGTTTGGTTATAAAAAGATAACAAATCAGAAGAAATATCATAATCTTCAAAAGTTCCTAATATTTCCCATTCATCACTATTACTGCTTATATCACGGCTGATATCATAACTTAACAAATATCCTGTATTATTTAAGTTATGGTAAACTTTTATTTTATCAGGTGATGTAAGTATATCAAAATCAAATGTTTGGTATAAAGCATTTTTTAGATTAAAATGATTTGTACTTTCTCCTTCTTCATATTGACTAAAATCTTTTTCTGTTTGATTAAAACCACACCCAGTATTTGAAAAAGCAATTAAGATAGCGGCACAAAAAGTACCAATTTTATAATTTAATTTTTTTCTCTGTAATTTTTGAATCTGATTAGATTCTTCTACACTAATTATCTTATTCATCATATACTCCTCTAACTATATAGTAACAAATCTGTTATATATTTTCAATTGTTTTAAGATTCTTAGTTCATTTTATAAATAATATAATAAAAATTACTCCATACTTCTTATCTATCTGAATACCTGAATTCTCACTATTTCAATACATCTACTAATTCATTTTGATAAACTATAATTTCTTCATGAAGTGCTCTTGTCATAGATACATATAAGAGTTTTATATCATATGGATTATGAATATCAAATATATCACTATCTACCTTATTAATAATTACACTATCAAACTCTAAGTCCTTAGATAAACTACTAGTAATAGAACATATTCCACCTCTATACTCATTACTTTTATCAGTAATTAATGTAATATCTATTTCCTTTTTTAACTCTTCATATATTATTTTAGCATCTTCTTCATTTTTACTAATAATCGCTATTGTTTCATAAACGGTTTCTAACAAGTTATTTACTAACTCTAATATATTTCCGTTCTTAACATAAGCTATCTTTTTCCCATGTCTCACAACAGCTTCTGCTCTAGTTAATCCTAAATATTCATTAATCTTATTAGCTTCTTCCATAATTTCAATAGTAGTACGATAGCTTTTAGATAATATTTTTAAATTATCACAGTAACCTAATTTAGTTAGTTTATCCCAAGTTTCTATTGTACGATAACGATAAATAGTCTGAGCTAAATCTCCAAAAATACTAAAAGTAGCATTTTTCATTATTTTTTTAAGAGTAGCATAAAAGAACTCACCATAATCCTTTGCTTCATCAATAACTACCTGTCTTATTCTGTTATAATCACAATAACCAATAATACGATATCTTAAATATAGTAACCCAGTTAAATCTTCGTAGCAAATCTTATTTTGATTTAAATTACTATAAACTTCATCACTACAAAAATGAGAAAAACTCTTTAAAAATTCTAAATATAAAGCTGAAGTCTTTTCATTTACTACTTCCACTAATTTCTTTTCTTCTTGCATACTGCCTCATACCAAAAAAGACATACAAAAGTATATCTTAATAATTACATTTTAATATTAATTTCTTCATTCCTATCTTTTTCAGATTCATAGTTTTTAAGTACAGAATCTAAAAACATTAATTTGATAGATAACTCAGCTGTTAATTCTGTAATTGGATCACTCGTTTTACCAAGTGGTACCATACTTCTAACATCAATTAACTTAAATTCTTGATTATTGACAGCAAAATTTTTAATCAATAAACTTTCTTTAAAATTAGTTCTATCATTATGAACTGGATCTTTTGCTATCCACCTCTGTAAAGCACGTGAATTAATTTCTTTTTGTAAAGTAATAGCATATTCTAAATCCATAGAAGCTGGATTTAATAAAATAGAATTACTATTTACATAAACACCATTTGATAAATGATACCTACTAGCTCCAAAAACATTTCTGGTACTACCTTGTACTCTAAAACTTTCATTAGATTCATTATTGCTAACAAAAGATTTATCTAATCCTTCCTCGTGGTAAACATAAGTATTTCCCATAATACCTCTTCTATTATCATAAGTACCTGGTGTATAAGTATCTTTTACCATTTCTTGTGGTATTAACTTATCTTCTAAAATGCTACTTCCAACTTTTAATAAATCATTATTACTTGCAAATACTCCTGCATGTCCACTATAACCACCTAAGATTACAGCTTTTGGATCATTTACTAATCCGATATTACTATTAGGAGAAGCTGTTAAATCTTGATATCTATTAGTAGGAACATTAACATAAGTATCTGTTAATCCTAATTTAGAAACAATATACTGATTAAATAATTCTTCATAAGTTTTACTAGTAGTTGCTTCCATTACTTCTTTTAAAATCATTAAACCAATATCATTATAATTATACTTATTCTTTTCTACTACTTGTGTGTTAAATAAAATACGGTAAGCATCATTTTTACTTTCAGCATCTTCTATCCTACCAGGTGTTCTAAATTCCACATTAAAACTAGTAATATCACCTATCGTTAAATTACCTAATTGTGTAAATCTAGGGTCAAGTTCCATAACCTTATCATCAAATGATAAAATGCCATCATGAATTAAATTATAAGCAATAATTTGAGTAAACAACTTACTACAAGACGCAATATCAAACATAGTGTTTTCATCTATTTTCTTACTTCTAGTAGAATCAGTATAACCTTCCATCATCTGTATAGTAGTATTTCCGACATGGACTCCAACACTATAACCAGGTATTAGGTCCCTATCATTTAAAATAGAAGCAATATCATTAGTATATCGTTTTATTAACTCTTCTACCATTTCTTTTTTAGTTTTATCTTTACCATAAGTTAAAATTTGACTTACTTCTTCTAATAAACCATTTAATTTATCATGATCCATTTTAATGCCATTACGATATAATTCTAAAATAAATTTTCCTAATTTTTCTTCCATAATAAATCCTCTCTAAAATTAGTTTATCATATAATTTAATGAATGTAACTTAGAACTTTTTCAAATATTTCTTTTTCATCTTTATAAGTAATTAGATTCATAACTTCACTTTCTTCTACCAATCTAACATCACTTACTTCTATTTCTTGTGGAATTAAACTATCAGTTTTAGGATTAGCCAAAAAGAAAACAACATCTTTCATCACATTCTCTTTAGGACTATAAGTAATTACTTCCCTAAATCCTGGAATAATAACAGAATCAACATTTGTTTCTTCTTTAGTTTCACGAATAGCCGTTTCTTCTTCTGTTTCACTATTTTCTATATGTCCCTTAGGAAAACCCCAATGTCCTTTATTATGATGAATTAATAAATAGTATCTTTTATGATTCATTTCCTTAAAAGTAACAGTACCACAAGATTTTTCATATTGAATGCTTTTCATAATACCACCCTCACTATAATTATAAAATAAAGCATAAGAAAAGAATAGTCTAACTATTCTTCTACTTCATAAACACTAGCTTGTTTTTTATCTCTACCTAATCTTTCAAATTTAACGATTCCATCAATTGTAGAGAATAATGTATCATCATTTCCACGACGAACATTCTTACCTGGGAATATTTTAGTTCCTCTTTGACGGTAAAGAATACTTCCAGCTGTAACAAATTCACCATCACTAGCTTTAGCTCCTAATCTACGACCAGCTGAATCACGACCATTAGATGTAGAACCTTGTCCTTTGTGGTGAGCAAAGTATTGTATATTTAAAAATAATCTGTTCATCTTTGTTCCTCCTTACTTAATTTTAATGTTTTCTGGATAACCATCAGAAAGTTGGGAAAGTAGATTTAACATATTTAAAATTAACTTATCACAGATAGTATCAGTTTCTAAAATAGTAATTATCATACCATCTTTTACTTCTTCTATCGTAAGATAATTAGGATTAATATCACTAATACCATTTACAGTTGTTGTAACAATACTGCTAACACTACTGCAAACAATATCTTTTCCATACTCATCATAATCAGCATGACCAATGATTTCAATTTTATTAATATGTTTTTTATTACTTTCAGTTTTTACTTTAATCATTTTAATTACCCATTAATTTTTTTAATTTCAATTTTTGTATAAGGTTGTCTATGACCATGTGTTCTACGATTACTTCTGTCTTTTTGACTATACTTAAACACTCTAATCTTCTTTTGTTTTCCTTGTTTAAGGATTTCACCTTCTACACTTGCTTTACTAACGTAAGGATTTCCTACTTTAGAATCAAGCATTAAAACTTCATCAAAAACAACTTTTTCTCCTTCGTTACCAGCTAATTTTTCAACAAAAATTACGCTTCCTTCAGAAACTAAATATTGTTTTCCACCTGTCTTAATAACTGCTTTCATAATATACCTCCTTCTTAAATTTTCTAGACTCGCTCTTAAGGTACAAAATAATTTGTTTAAAACCTATTCAATGCGGTTTGAAACAGGAGCTTCAAACATTTAAGATTTTACCATAAATAAAAAGAAAATGCAACTTATTTTTGTCTGTTTTTGATTGCATCTTCATATCGTTTACATTTTGTGACTGTAAACTTTTCTACTTCTGGTAATTCTCTTATTTTACCTTTGCCCAAACAATATACTCTCACTTTCTTATCACCAAGAACTTGTTTTCCTTCTGTAATAAAAGGATACTCTTCAAGCGGTAAATGTCCACCACTTTTCACCTTAGGGCAACTCATCATAACATTACTTGGACAGTACTTGCCACATAAATGATAGCCACATAAATGATGATTTTTATCTGGTTGTTCTATCATTTCTCCGTTAATTTTTAATCTGATCTTACTTTCTTTCATACAACCCAACTTCCTCATTTACTACTACTTATTTTATATTTTATAGTGAAACATAAAAATTATGTTACTTTCTTCTTTTTGATAATGCTGATGCTTTATCATCTTCAGTAAATTTTACTGTTTCTTTTTTCAACAACTCACTTTTTAAATTTTTTAACGCTTGTTTTTGCTCACTAAGGCTTAATTCTTGTGGACTTGATAAAATAGTTTTTTCCTCTTTTTTATCTTCTTTAACATCATTAAAATCTGTAGTTGTATTATTAACTAAAGCATCAGCTAGTGTTTCTATATCTCCATATTTTTCTATTCCTTCTTGAACAATCGTTCTCCAAATATCAATAACTTTTTTCTTTTGCTCTTCAACTGTTAATCTAGATGCAGAACCAGTTGCTCTTATAATAGTAATATCATCTAATGACTTACCCACTTTGTAGTAAATTTCACCACATTCATTACCTTCTTTGATTTTTAATATCATTTGTGTTGATAATTTTGATTTTGATAGTATAGCTAAAGCATTTAATGTAGTTGGATTTTTTAAATACTCTCTTCTCTCCATTTCCGACATTTTTTCTATAATATCAAGAGCACTTAATTGATCTAATATCATTGGTCTAATATTATTGTATTGAACTGCTCTTTGAAATACGAACATTATATTAAATACCGGTATTAACATTGATAGAAGTGTAACTTTTGGTGCATTTGGATTTAATTGCTTTCCTAACTCTGATAGCTTTTTTACATCAATTTTATATCCAGCATCTGCAGCATCTTTAAAGATCCTCAATTCACTTATCATTTCCATAACAAAACTTGCAACACTTGTTCCTAACCAAAAAACTAAAAATTCCATAATAAATCTTCCCCCATTTAATTGTGTGCTATTTTAACACATTTACACACAATTGTCAAATTATTATATCGAATTAATAGTGTTTTCAAAGTGTTTCAATTTTAAATTTCAATTGTAAAAAAAGGTATTCGTTATTTTAACACCTAACTTAAGTAGGATTTTTATAGTTATGTTTTTGATACTCTTTCTTTAATTTCTTTTCATTAAAACGCATCATTCATCAATTACTTACCATTTTAATAAAACTTTCTAAACTAGTATTTTTATAAATTATATATCTAGGAACCTGATATTTAGAATCTGTTTGTTTAGCCTTTTTATTACCACCAACAAAAGCAACAGAAAAGCCACTTTCTTTTAAAGCTTCTACCATTGTATCATTCTTTTGATAAAAAGGATAACAGAATGCTAAACGAGTATTTGTTTTACTTACCGATAATTCCAAATCATTTATCATTTCTTCCTTACTCAAAAGTAAAGACTTATATCCACACTTACCATTCTTACAGTAATTATTATGGTGTAGTTCTTCTCCATGTGAATAAACCTCTAAATAATTAGAACGATAATTATTAATATCCCACCAACCTGTAATTAAAAATAAGGAAGCTGGTATTTGATACTCTTCTAAGATAGGAATCAATTTATTACCATTAATAAAACTAGTTCCCATCGCACCATCATCTACTGTAATTAATACACTATTTTTAGGTAAAGTTATCTTTTTATCTAGCCAATCATTAAACTCTTCCATAGTTAGAATTTTATAATTATTTTCTTTTAAGTAATCAAGCTGTTTACGAAAATTCTTAGTATCTATACAAATAATTTCATTACATTCTTCCTTCAAAGAAGAATCATAGAAAAAGTGATAATTTAGTACGGCAATTTGTTGGTTTTCTATTCGTGTTTCTTTAATACCATTTAACATATCTTTTATTCTATCAATAGAAGTTGTATTATAGATATCATATTGATAATAAGTGTTATCTCCTACTTTTACTTGACTATCGCCTGATACAAAAATATCATCAAAGTTAGTGTTTACCTTATAAGAATATTTTTCTAATAAATCTTTCTTTTCATTATCTAATTCTTGATGAGAAAGTAATAACACTTGGTTATTTTCTAAACTAGCTTTTTCTTCTACCCATCTCTTAAAATCTAAAACAGTAATACTTTTATAATTATTTTCCTTTAAATAGTCTAGAATAGTAGTAAGCTTCTGTACTGTAATTTTACTATCTAAGTTTAAAATACTAATATCTTTTAAAGTATCTATTTCTTGATTTGATAATTGATAAGAGTCTTGTATCCAATAAATATTATCTAAGAACTTTACATAATACTTATCATCATCATGAAATAAAACATCAAAATCTAATACCTCATCTAAAGTAATTTGAACACTATCATTTTGATAAAGATTAGTAGGATTTGTTTTTATTTTGATAGTTGCTACATAGTTGTCAAAAGAATCATCAACTTGATAGTTATCTTTTTTCTCTATATCTTGATAAGTAATATAGTAATTACTATTCTTTATTTTATAGTAGATATCTTTTGAATTTTTTACTTTTTTATCTTCTAAAAATAAAATAGTATCTTTTTCAAGTGTTCCAACTTCCTGATATTTACTATCTTGATAGATATATATTTTTTTAGGTTTTATTGTACTTACTATTTCATGGTAACTATTTTTTATTTTTAAAACAGTATTTTTCTCTTTATTCTGATAATACAAAAATAAAATACCACAACCAATAATCATTAAAATACAAACTACTACAACTATTACTTTTTTCTTCATAATATCACTCTACCTTATTAATATATATACCCCAAATAATGAATTTTTAAAAGAAAAAAGAGAATTTCTTCTCTTTTACACTTCTTGAATAACCGTAATAATCATAGGCTTAGCTTCTGTTTCTTTATAAAAATACTTACCAAGTGTTTCTCTTACTTCATTTTTAATTTGCGTATAATCTACCTTTTTTTCTTCTTCACTAATATTCTTAAGAATAATATCTAAGCATATCTTTTTAGTTTCTTCTACTATATCTTGATTTTCTTTTACATAAATGAAACCTCTTGTTAGAACTTCAGGCCCTGCTAATAATTTTTTAGTAGCTCTATCTACAGTAGCACTAATAATTACAATACCATTTTCTCCTAACATTTCTCTATCTTTTAAAACAAGTTCACCAATATCTCCTTGACTTTTACCATCGATTAAAACATCATCAACATCAATATGTTCTTTTGTATCTGTTAATTTTCCATTTACAAATTCAGCTACATCACCATTTAATTTTAAAATGATATTTTCTTTTGGAATACCAAGTTCTTCTGCAACTTCAGCATTCATGTATTGATGACGATATTCTCCTTTTACTGGGAAATAATACTTAGGATTCATTAAGTTAATCATTAACATTAAATCTTCACGAGAAGCATGATGAAGTAAATGCTTTTTGTTAGATAAAGAAACAACATTTAAATTATTTCTAGCAATATCATCTAAAATAACGGCATATCTTTTTTCAATTCCATCATAACATGGTTCTGTAATAAAGATAGTATCTGTTTCTTTTAATTTAATATATTTATCAAAGCCTTTTAAAATACGATCTAAATTAGCAAAAGGTTTTTCCTTCTCATCAGATATTAAAACAACGACACCTTTATCATTTAAATTAGATAGATCACCGATACGATCTTTATCTATCATTAAATAATTCATATCAATTGCTTTATTAATCATATCTTGTAGTCCTTTTCCCATAACTACAATTTTACGATGTGTTTTCATAACTTCATCGAAGATTTCTTGTACTCTATAAATATGAGCAGGTAATATCGTAGCTATAATACGATCTTCATTCTTATGAAGCACTTCTCTAATAAAGTCACTAATACGATTATTAGGTGAAGTATGACCATTTTTTTCAGCATAAAAAGACTCTGACAATAAACATAAAACGCCTTGTTTTCCAACATAAGCAAGTTTACCAATATCTGTCTTATAAGGACCTTTCATAGTAGAATCAAATACATAATCTCCAGTATATACAATAGCTCCATCTTTTGTATATAAAACATAACATACAGAATCTGGAATAGAGTGTGTTACACTAATTGGGAAAATATATAAATCCTTAGTAAATTCAATTTTAGAATGTGGTCTAATTTCTTTTAAATTAGCTTTCGTAATTCCTGCTTCTAATAAATCATTTTTCACAATTTCCATAGTAAATTTAGTAGCATAAACATTAATTTCTGGAATTGCTTGAATTAAATCTGAAATTCCTCCCATATTAGAATCATGGCCATGACTTAAGAATACACCTCTAATATTCTTTCTGTTTTTAATTAAATAATCATAACTAGGAATAATATAATCTACTCCTAACATTTTATCTGTTCCATACTTTAAACCGGCATCAAAAATGAAAATATTATGGTCTACTTCCACTACATACATATTTTTACCATTTTCATTTAAGCCGCCTAAAGCAAATATTTTAATTTTACTCAAAATCAATCTCTCCTTTCTTTCTTTAATTGTTTTAATTGTTCATTATTGATTTTCATTTGATTATAACAGGAAATATCAGTATCTTGATACTGTTCTAGTCTCTCAGTAATATCACTACCATTAACACTAGGATTCGTAACGATTTCAATATAATTTTTAATATTATTTAAATAACTTGCTTCTAGGTTTGTATTCTCTTGAATATAAGAAAATTCATCTAATAAATCACTACTATTAAAAATAGCATTTGCCTTTTCTAAAATATTTATTCTTTCTACAAATTCAGATAAATCTCTATCACTAGTTGTTAACATATCTCTTAAATGATAAATACTTTCACAAAGATTAATATCTTCTAAAGCCCATTTATTTTTATGCAAGACAAAAACTAATTCATGATTAATAGAATTTAAAAAGAAAGATAATTTTACAACATCAAATTTCAGTTTATCAAACCAATTTAAGTTATTTTCATTCATACCAATACCCCAAAATACTTAAGTATTATACTATATTTTACTGTTTTAATCAAGCGTAGCTAGTTTTTCTAGTGCACTTTTAGCTGCTTCTTGCTCTGCTTCTTTTTTACTATTTCCAATACCAGTTCCATAAACAATATTATCTATTTTTACTGCCATCTTGAATACTTTCTGATGAGATGGTCCACTTTCTTCTACTAACTCATAGTGAACACTTCTTTGATCAGTTTGAACATATTCCTGTAAAGCACTCTTATAATCACTGAAAAAGACAGCTTTTTTTTCTTCAATATAAGGTGTAATTACATCTAAAATTGCTTTTCTAACAGTTTCATAACCAAGATCAATATAAATAGCTCCCATAAAAGCTTCAAAGATATCAGCAAGAATTACTTTTTTAAATCTTCCACCTTCTAGTTCCTCTCCATGTCCTACTTTAATATAATTACTAAAGTTTAAATCACTAGCATAAGTAAAACAAGCATTCTCACATACATAATTAGCTCTTATCTTAGTCATATCTCCTTCGTGAAAAGAATAATGATTATATAAATAATCACTCATAACTAAGTCAAGTACAGCATCTCCTAAAAATTCTAATCTTTCATAATCTGCTTTCAAATGTTTCTCATTTACATATGAAGAATGAGAAAAAGCAAGTTTATATAAATCAATATTTTTAGGCTCAATTTCAAGTCTAGTAAATAATTCTTTCATTTTATCACCTTCAAATCAAATTAATTATATCAAGAAAAAGAAAAAAGAAAAACAAAATTCTCTTTTTTCTATAATTTAGGTATTTCGACTATATAAAAAGAAAGAACTATACTATTTTCTTTCTTCATTAATCAAATATTCTAAATTACTTTCTACTGTTTCATTATTTAACATTTTCAAAGGATTACGATAAACTAAGTCTTGGTACTTTTCTTCACCAACTAATTTCTTTAGTTTTTTATAAGATTTTTCTAAGATTTTTTCATCTTCTACATAATGTGTATCTGTAGCTACAAATTGAACTAAATCATTTTTAAGTAACCACTTCATTAATTTCTTAGCTTTCTTACCATATTTTCCATAAATACTATCAATATTACACTGTAATAAGCAATTAAACTCTAATAACTCACTTACTCTATGAAAATTTTTCTGTAAAAATTGATAGCGTTCTGGGTGCGCAATAATAGGAACAATTCCGTAATCACTTAATGCACATAAAATATTTTGAAAATTATTTAAGCAACCTGTTAGTGGTAATTCTATTAACATATATTTTGTGTTATTAATAGTACTAATTTCATGTTGTTCTAGTAAATCAATTACATTTTCAGATAAATAAACTTCATTACCTAAATATAAATGAATTTTATCATTATTTAGATTATTACGTAATACTGTAAGAATTTGATTACGAGATACTTGATTATAATTATACTTAGTATTTTCAATATAATGTGAAGTTAAAACAATATCAGTAATACCTTGATTATATAAGTAATGAATGATTTCCATACTCTCTTCAACATTAGTTGCACCATCATCAATACCAGGTAAAATATGAGTATGAATATCTATTTTTCTATCCATAATAGTGTCCATAATATTTCTTTGATTTACTACTTGCACGGTTTAATACAACACCTAAAATATTAGCATTTACATTTTGAAGACTCTTTTTTGTATTATTTAATAAACTAATTGGAGTTTCTTTACAACTACTAACAATCACAACACCATCTACTAAGGTACTCATAATAATAGAATCTGTTAATCCTCCATTAATAGGGGCAGAATCGAATATTACGATATCATATTCATTTCTTAAAATTTCAATTAACTCTTTATTCTTACTAGATCCTAGTAATTCAGATGGATTAGGAGGAGTTACTCCACGAAACATTACAGATAAATTTTTGATTCTTGTTTCTTGAATATAATCCATATATTTTTCTTTTACATTTTCTAGTAATAAGTTAGATAAACCAGATTTATTATGAGAATTAAATATATAATGTTGTCTTCCTTTACGAATATCACAGTCTACTAATAAAACACGGGAACCACTTTGAGCAAAAGCACATGCTAAATTTGCAGCAATAAAGCTTTTTCCTTCCCCTGGTACACTACTAGTAATTAAAATAGTTTTGATTTTTTTATCAACAGATGCAAATTGTAGATTAGTTCTTAAAGTACGAATGGTTTCACTAATAATAGATTTTGGATCATTATTTAAAACTAATTCTTGATACATATTAACACCCCTTATTTTCTTTTCTTTTTACCTTTATATTTTGGAACAGTAGATAACACACTTAATCCAACTTTTTCTTCGATATCTTCTGGCTTTTTAATAGAGTCATCAAAATAAAACATAACAGTAATAATTAAACTACCAATTAAGAAACCACTACCAACACCGATTACATATTGCTTAAGTGGATTTACATTATAAGCATCTTTGGCTTTGATAGCAACATCGACAATACTAATATTTTCAATATTATAAATTGTTGTGATTTCTTCTTTAAAAACTTTAGCAATTTCATTAGCAATATCACGTGCTAACTTACTATCTTTATCTACTACAGAAATTATGATTAATTCTGTATCATTACTACTAGTAACACTAACTTTATCACTTAATTCTTTTTCAGTAATATCAAGATTTAAATTACTAATAACATTAGATAAAATTCTTCTACTCTTAATAATTTCACGATAAGTAGCAACTAAGTTTTTGTTTAAAGAAATATCATTTTGCGTAATACTACCTGTAGAATCCCCTGCTCTTGTTAATACTAAACTAGTTTGAGACTTATACATTGGTACTTGAATATAATCGGTATAATACCAACTACCAACTGCTCCTAAAATAATGAATAAAATAACAATAACAATTAAACTGAAGTAATATTTAATAAATTCTGATATATTAAATTCTTCCATACTTCCACCCCTTCTTTTGTTGGCACATATTATAATACAAAACTATCTAAAAAGCAAGAAAAATCGTATTTTTTGTATCTAGCATAACAAAAGTACCATGATATCTTAGTTACCACGGTACTTTTTATTAAATTTTTGTAGGTAAAATATGCTAATAATTGCTAGACTACTACCACAGGTATCAATACAAATATCTAACACTTTAGCAGTTCTACCATCTAGAAACAATTGATGTATTTCATCACTGCAAGCATATAGAAAACAAAATAATATAGAATAAAATAATATTTTCTTAACTTCATAACTAGTAAAAAGTAAATACACTATAATTCCTAAAATAAAATATAGAGTAAAATGTGCTGTTTTTCTTACTAAAAATCTAGTATTTTCTATGATATTTTCCTTTTTGTCTTTTTTGATTTCATTCTTGGTAACTGTTTCTACTACTCCAACAATATCAGATGCTACTTTATCACTAGTTGATTGACTTTTACTAGCCGTTTGATTAGAAAACAAAAATATGACTAGTAACCAAAAAACTAGTAAGATTACCAAAAAATATTTTTTCATATTATCACTACCATTCTAGTTTAGATTTAATTATGTTTTATATGATAACTAGCACTGTTAATAGAACTTTGGTATGGAATCATTATATAATCTTTATAATTCGTTAAATGCACATAACCACTACCATCATACCCATCTAAACTTTGAGTATTAAAAGTCCATTTAGTTTTATTATCGAGAATATCTTTTATATAATCTGTAATTATTTCTTTACTAATATTCGTCGTATATAAATTGCTAACAGAATTAAGAACACTTTGATAATTTGTAATGATACTTGGAGAAGTCACTTTATTGAATATAGAAATTAAAATGCTTTGACAGTTTTTCTGTCTTTGTCTATCTCCACCACTATAGGCAAGTCTTTCTCTAGAAATCGTTAAAATTTCAACACCATTATAATTCTTACACCCTTTTTCTACATATAATTTATTTCCCGTAGAATCATCATAACTATCTAATATGGTAGCATGAGTTGTATAAAAGCTCTTATCAGAACAGAAAGTAATACCACCTAAAGTATCTACTACCCCTACTAAACTATTCGTTCTTACTTTTACATAATAATCAATTTTAATATTTAATAACTGCTCTAATGATTTCATACTAGTAGTAATACCCCATGCACCATGATAACCCATATTATCACTTCTACCACCTTTACCATAAACAGGTATATGATAATCTCTTGGAATACTAGTAAGTAATACTTTATGATTTTCTTTGTTAATAGATACTATCATATTAAAATCATACAATTGATTGGTAAAATCAGTACCACCTATATAAATATTAATATTATTTGTTTCTTTATCTTCTTGAACAGTATTACTATCTTCTACTTGTTCCTGAAATGTTAATGTATATTGATAGATAACAGTATAATCATCTTTATTTAGAGAGGTATCTATTTGAAAAGTATAATCATACAAGTTTTTCTCTATTAAAAAATAAGAAATATCATGATCTAACTTAGAAAACATATCTGTTATATCAGAATAGGAAGTAGATTTTACTTTATATTTATAATTTAATTCTTTAATTGCTTGACTAATATTAGGTGTATCTTGATAGTAACCAATGGTACTATCTGATAAATTTTCTAAAGTATGGTTACTAGTTTTTTTACTAACAACATAAAAAGTATTTGTATATTCTCTTTTATCATTATTAAATGATTTATTTAAAAAAGAGTCCGTAACATTGACATAATAAATAGCTCCTATTTGAAAAAGAATAAGTAAAATAGTAAAAAGATAACCTAATATAGTAAATACTTTTTTATTGATAAAAAGAAAAATAGTAGTAATTCCTTCTAATAGCACTAAAACGCCAAATAATAATAAATAATATTTTGTAGTAAATACATTAAGATTATGAATAAAGATAAATAGTAAAACATTTAATAACAATAATAAAAAACTAATGATAAATACACGGTATTTATTTAAAAAAGAAAGTATTTTTTTCATAGTATTCCCCCTAAAAGTGTTTCTTATTATAACACTTTTTATGGTAAATAGCTATTATTTTTTTTACTTATCGCGAATCACTATATTATATTTTTGATATAGTTTAGAAGAATAAGATATAATTTTATCATATGCCATACGATAAACTAAAAAGGCTGGAACCACTCTTTTATCTAAAACGCAGTCTTTATTTTCTTTTATCTCGTCATATATAGTATTTTCTACTAACCAATTAAATGCCTTGGCATCAGCTTCTTTTTCATAGATAGCAGAATCATTCTCATCTAAATAGCTAACCATACTTCCACTTTTAGCACGATTAAAATCACTTTTACAATGTGCAAGTTCATGTAACAAAGCAAAATAAATATCAGCAATTCTTTTATGTTTTTTTGTTAAATAGATAGCTGGCTTATCATTAAATACTTTAAACGCACCTCTTATTTTAGAACCTTTTAAATCATCTTGAATCACAAGATAAATGCCATTTTCATTAAACTTATGAATTAATTTTTTTTCATCAAACTCATTTTTTAAAGCTTCTTCTTTTATAAAAGTTACTAATGTTTCAATGTTTTCTTTCGTATATTCTTTAATTTGTTGTTCTTTTGCTATACGGTAACATTTTTCTAACCATATAGCTAATAATTCTACTTTATCATTTTTACTTTTATAGAATATACTGTTGTTCTCTTTATATAAAGATTTAGGATTAGAGATTCTTAAATACTTTAAAATATCTTTCGCAATACTATAATCATTTCTATCATTTGTAAAAGATATACCATATTCTTTTGCTAATTCCTTATAATGAAAGCGATTAATATAATCTCTAATATTAATATTTTCTTCTTTTAATAAGTCATCAATTTTCTTATCTAATTTAAAATTATTTTCTACATTTTCAATATAAGAAACTGGTATTCCTGTAATGAAAGAAATATTATAAATCATATTTTGAGATATTTCGATATTACCATTTAGAATATCAATTAAATTCTTAGGACTTGTATCAATTCTACTGGCAAATTCTTTTACACCAATACCTTCATATTCCAAAAAGTCCTTTAAAATGGGACCAAATTTATTCATCATAATATATCACCCTTCCATTTTTGAAATCTTCATAATGGTTATAACTAATGTAGTTTAATCTTTCAAAGAAATAATCCATCACGCTTTTAAAATCACTATACATATAGTAACATCAGAGTTAATATATGTAAATATATTTTTTTAAAAAGAAAAAATGCTAACCAAAGTTAACATTTTTAATATCATTATTATTTTTATTCCTTTACTAGTACTTTTGTACCAATATCTACATAATCACTAACAGTCATAACATCATCATGAATCATATTGATACAGCCATGAGAACCATGTTTTAAATAAGTATCTCCACCAAACTCACTTGCATCTCTCCAGCCATGTCTAAATCCATCTTCATGCGTATGATACTGGGCATCATGTAATCCTTCTCCACCATTAAATTTCATCATTATATCAACATAAGACTTATAATTAGGGCCTATTAAATACCTTGAATGACTAATATCATAAATTCAAATAATCCTTTATCACTTGGTGTAGATGGTTTTCCTGTAACAACAGGAGTAGTTAAGATAACTTCATTATTACAGTATAACTTTACTTGTTGACTACTAATATCTACTACCACAAAAGTACCAGTTAATTCTTCTAAATTTTCTAAAGTAGTAAACCCAATATATTCATTTGTTTTTACTAGACAAGTATCATCTAATATATTATATACTTCTAAACATTCTAATTTAGGTAAAGTAACTTGTTCTTCTACTTTACTTTCTGTTAAGAAAGAAGGAATCGTTAAAGTAGTATCGTTTTTTACATAGTAGATGCTTTCAATAGAACCATTATCTATAATATTCATAACTTCTTCTTTACTATCTGGTAGTTTTTCTTCTATTTCTAAAGTAGTATCTGGTATTACCGTAATACTTTCTTCTATCTTCTCTTCTGTTATTTCTAATACACTTTCTACTTCATCATTATCAAATGAATTACTACTACACCCTATACTAGTAGCACCAAGTGTACTTACTAATGATAAAAGTAATAATTTATTTTTTAATAATAATAAAGATGTTTTTACATCACTTTTCATATTTTTGCCTTTCTATCACTGTTAACTTTCATTTAAAACTTCTTTTATTTTTTCTTTTGCTGTTTCTATACTATCATAGTCTGGTTCCATTACATATAATTTATAATTGTAACCCATACTATAGGTATAATTATAACTATTATAACCACTTACTGCAATACTTTCTACTTTCCAAGATGGCATTTTATCTAACTGATATTTTATAAATGATGTAATACCACTAGTAGAAATATCTGTTTGAAAAGATCCATCTAATACATTTAATATACTATTATATTTACTAATTAATACTTTAGAAGTAGTTATTTTATTAATAATAGCTGTTATAACATCTTGTTGATTTCTACCTCTATGATGATCTCCATCAATATAAGCATATCGTTCTCTAGAATAAGCAAGTGCTTCTTTTCCATTAAAATGATTTAAACCTTTAGAAACTGTCCAACCTTTAATATGAAAAGAATTAAATGTTTTATCAGAATAAACATCTATTCCTCCTATTACATCTACTACTTTAACTAAAGTATTAAAGTTAACTCTTAAATAGTGGTTAATATTAATATCATATAAATCTTCTAGAGTATCAATACTTTTATTAATACCATAAATACCAGCGTGAGTTAGTTTATCTTTAAGACCTATTGTACCAGCTAGCCTAACATAATAATCTCTAGGTGTATTTACTAAAAGAATATGATTCGTTTTAGGATTCACAACAACAAGCTGATTTACATCACTTCTACCCCTTACTGTATTTACATTTCCATATTGGTCTATTCCACTAATATACAAGATAAATGGTTCTTGAGTAATGATAGTATCATCAGATTCTTCATGAGTCTTTACTTTGATTTGAAATGTATAAATTACTTTAATATTATTATAAAAAGTTGTGTCCTCTTCTTCAATTAAAGTTAAATAACTATCTTCTAATACTATAGCATCTGTATCTTTATTATTTAATAAACTAACCATTTTAGTAAAATCATCTACTAATTCTTCCCTATAAGTTATCTTAGAATTAAGTTCATTCTTGATATCTAAATTATAACTATCATTTAAATAAGAAACTGTTTTATCTTTCAAGCTATCAATACTCGTATAATTACTATCTTTTAGTACAATTACTGAATAATTTAAAGTATCATATTTATTTTGGGTACTATTTATAAAATTATAAGTATTATTTAGATAATTAATAGCAAAACATGAAAATACAGTAAGTAATAACAGAATGATAAATGATAGTGTTCTAAAAACTTTATGTTTCTTACTAAAGATACCAAATAATAAGATAATGGTAACTAGTATTAATACGCTAAATCCTATAATTAGATATTTAGTTGGTAAGATATTTAGTTTAAAGATGGAATAGATAAGAAACATGTTTGTGATTAAATACATCACTATAATAATAATGATAAGGTTAAGCAAAATATTTTTTTTGTCAATTTTCTTTACCATATTTTTAACTTCACCTACTCCAAATTCATCATTTTTTATAACCAATGTTATATAAATGACATTTAAATTATTTCACTAACCTACTTTTTATTCTTACAATACCTTCTAATAGCATTTTTATATAATTTTTATATATTATTAATATTATAATTACTTCAATTATTTGTAGAATAATTCCATAAATATTATCTATATATATTAATATACAACTGGTAAACAATAAAAATATAGGTAATATATAATTTTTATCAAAATGGATTTTAACATATTTTCTAGTATCAAATAATCGATAACAAAAAACAATGATATAACTTAAACAAGTTGCTAAAGCCGCGCCATAAACTTTTAAAATTGGAATAAGAATAATATTCATTATAATATTAGATATTGCTCCTATTAAGCCAGATATCAAGAAACCTTTACTATCCTTATATACATTATATGATGTTGAAATAAAGGTTGCTGATGTCATAAATACAAATCCAAATATTAAAAATGGGACATACTTCCATGCTAAGTAATAATCATTACCAATATAAACTCTAAATAACGGTTTTATAAGTAATAAAATAAATACTCCTACTATTACAATTATCAAGAAAAGTATATTGAATACTCTATTAGTGAATTTTTCATTATCAATACTATCTTTTTCTGATATTGCAGAAAATATCCATGCTTGATTAAATATGGAAGCAATTGTTGTCAACAAACTAGGTATTTTATAAGATATTGAATATATACCATTAGCAGATGATGATATTATACTTGTAATCATAATTTTATCAGATGAATTAATAATCCACCACATAAATGTTGTTGGAAGTAGCACCATTGAATATTTAATCATTTTTTTTAATAAAATTTTATTTATTTTATATTTTTTTCTTAATGGTTTGACAATACAAATTGCATAGATACTAGCAATTAAATTTGAAATTATATATGCTAAGAAATAGCCCTCAATCCCCATTTTTAATTTCAATAAAAATACAATGTTAAAAAGAGCAATGAAAAAGGTATTTATAAAATTTCCAAGTGTGTATTGTTTAAGTTGTTCCATACCTTTTAAACTAACTAATAATGTTTGACTAATTATAGTTGTTATTAAATAAGTATAAAATAAATAAGAAAATTGACTATATCCAGAAATGGTTTTAATAATAGGTATGGATAGCATTCCTAAAATTATTCCAAAAAAAGTACATAAAAAACCTATGGTTAATACTTCATTATTATTCTCTTCTTTGTCCATTGAAAATCTAAAAATTGCTTCTGAAATATTTAAAGTTAGTAAAGGGTAAAGAAAAGTACAAACTGTGTATAATAAATCAATTTTACCATATTCGCTTGTAGTTAAACAATTTGTGTATAATGGCATCAAGAAAAATGTTATAAATTTAGTTGCAAAATTACCAATAGCAAATATAATTGTATTTCTTAACAAATAAATGTTTCTATTTTTACCATTCATAGTTTGAATCCTTTCTAAACTATTATAATTTTAATTAATATTTTTTAAACTCTCTTTTTTTATCTTTACTATTATTTATCTTAGCAACTAATACAGGCGAAATAAAATATAATAGGTCTTTAGCTTTTCTTTTTAAAGGCACATCAGCAGTAATTGAACGATATGCATATTTTTTGCAATTTTTAACTAGCAATTTGTACTCATCTGGATAATTTTTTTGTGCATGAGATGCTACCATTGAATTTAAGAAAGCTACATAAACTCTCCAATATGCATAATTTGTTGCTTTTCTTAATGCTATTGATTCATCTTTAAATCTAGCTTGCATTTTAGTTACGGCTGTTATAGAACTTTTGAGTGCTCTTGGTCTGAATTTGGACATCTCACTTTCATAATTATCAACACGATAGTTATATATTCCTTTATATCCTACTGCCACTATTTTTGAAGCAGCAAAAGTTTCAACTGAAAATGCATAACCTTCGCCACCAAAAATACCGACATAATAATTAATTTTATTATCGTCAATAAGCTTTTTAGAAATCATTTTACTCCATGGACCTATTTCCATCTTGCTATTTAACATTTCGCAGGCTGCTTTTTCTCCACTCCATACTTTGCAAAAATTACTTTTATGCTTTTCACTATAGATTTTTTGCTTTTCACTAGCATAAATAACATTAGGAACTACAGAAATTTCAGCATTATTTTTTATTATTAAATTTAGTAAGTATGAGACATAATCATTTTCAATGTAGTCATCTTGATCTATAAAACATACATAATCACCATTGCTTATTTTTAACGCATTATTTCTTGCTACACTTACACCACCATTTTTTTGATGAATAACTTTAACTCTTTTATCTTGTTTTAAATATTTATCACATATATTTCCTGATTCATCTGTAGAGCCATCATCAACTAATATGATTTCTAATCTTGAATAATTTTGATTTAAAATTGAATCTATACATTCATTTAAGTATTTCTCCCCATTATAGATTGCTACTATAATAGTAATCAAATATTTATTTTCCATGTTCTATATCACCTAAATTCTTTTTCAAATAATCAATACTTTTTAATCTCTCATTTTCTAAAATTTTATCTGTTCGTTTGTAATCAATTTTTTTATTATAAATTCTTTCCAAATCATATGTATCAGTTATAATCCTATCTCCTAATTTTAATCTATTCAACAAATCAATTAATTTATTACTATTACCTGATTTACCACTTCTAACAATAGTACAAAAATTAGAATGTGTTTTTACTGAAAATATACTTCCATGAAAGGTGTCTGTTATTATAAAATCAGCATATTTAAAATATGAAAAAATCTCAAACGGATTTACAGTTATGTCTACATCAGCTATTTTTTGATACATACCAAAACTAACAATTTTTTTATTATGTTTTTTTGCAAATTTCTTTATAGCTTTTTCTTCTTTCTTTAATAATCTTCCTGGATATGCATAAACAATTATATAATTTTTCAGCAACACATTATCAATTGTTTCATCATCATAATTGGTAATCAAAACAGGATCAAGATTTAAAAATGGCTCTATTCCAGTTAATTTAGTTACCGTTTGAAATGAATTATCATCTCTTACAGAAAGTGCTTTAAAATTTTTTAATAAATCCCCAATTTCAGAATCGATATTGTATTTTTTTAATAATTCATAATTCGTTTGGCCAAAACTGGCAGCATAACTTATTATTGGAATGTTTTCATAATTTTTACCAAACAGTTCCCTAGAATAACCAACCGGATAATCCTGCAAGCAATTAAAAACTTCATCGCTACCTATAATTAAACAATCTATATCTTTTGGTCTAATGTTGTTACTTTTTTTGCAAATAGTTGGAATAAATTTTTGTTCAAACAAATCATCATATTGTTTCAATATTTTTTTCTTTTTGATATATTGAAGTACATTAATATTACTAATTACTTTTAGAAATATATTTTTCCTTTTTGGGGTTCTTATTGTTTTCTCGTACTCATAATCAACAAATTCAACATCATATCCTAAATTTTCTACATTTTTTTTTAAACCATATGCTTGCAAAAATGAACCATAGTTCTTTATTCTTTGCATACTCATTATACCAACTTTTTTCACATTATTCCTCCTTTTAAAAGATTTCTGAAATAAAACGCTACTTTGATACCAAATTGTCCAAAAATAGTAGAATAACATAGGAGTTTTTGTTTTTTAGAAATTAATTTATCTTTTAGCAAATAACTTCTATATTTTTTTAATACTAATAAAACATTCTTCTTATCGCTACAATTGTATGGCATATCATTTAAGACTAATATACATTCATAACATAATCTATATATTGCAGAGTTAATTATGGTTGGATATTCTTTTTCTATAAATTTTAATTCATCATTTGCAAATTTTATTCCTTCCAACCTTTTTGATGAATATTTTTTGTGCATTATACTTTGACTGTTTTGAAAATAATAATAAACCATTGAATTTACAAATATTATCTTTTTTGATGCAGCAAAAATTTTGTATGTGGTTCCTAAATCTTCATAGTGTTTACCAATTGGATATCTTATAGTATTAAACAATTCCTTTTTATATAATTTTCCAGAAGCACTATTTGAAAATCCATGTAGATACATAAGTTGCTGTAATGCATCTTCTGTATTATATTTTTTTGTAATTATGGTACTATAGTCTTCTGAAGTATTTTTTTCACTATATACTTCTTTTATCTTTCCAGATGAAATATCTGCCTTATTATCTTTTAAAGCATCATATAATACACCTATTGAATTTAATGGTATCCAATCATCAGAATCAATAAATGTTATATATTTACCTTTAGAATTTTCAATTCCTACATTTCTTGCATCTGATAATCCTCCATTTTTTTTATGTATTACTTTTATTCTTTTGTCTATTTTTGCATATTCATCACATATATTACCCGAATTATCTGGTGAACCATCATCTATAAGTATAATCTCTAAATTTGCATATGTTTGATTAATTACACTTTCTACGCATCTCTCCAGATACTTTTCAACTCTATATACCGGTATAACCACTGATATTAAATCATTCATTGCTATCACCTCTTCTATTGTTTACCATATAATTGTAAATACAAATTCCAAATAAATTTATAAAATTTAAATCCAAATTGTAAACAAAAAATCCCTATCTTATCTCTCTTTGGAGTTTTTTTATTTTTTAAAACTGCTTTTTTATGCTGCATAACATATTCTATCAATTCATTTTCTATTTTTTTATTGCCAGATTTTGATGTTGCCAACTGAGATAATGTGCTCATATAAGCCCATAACATTTTTCTTTCACATGCAATATCTAAATCCGGATATTTGTTACTAACAAAATCCGTCATTTCTTTTACAGAGACAATTAATTGTAATTTTTTTTCATTAAATTTACACTGAGTAATAGAGTCTTTTCTTTTCATATAATTGTAAACTGGTACTGAATTTATTGCTATATAATCACACTGATCATAAATTTTATAAGTAGTAGCAGTATCTTCATACAATCTACCAACTGGATATCTTACATTATTAAATAATGTTATGTCATATAATTTTGTCCAAGCTCCATTATCTAAGTCTCTTTCTCCCCAAAGCATTTTTTCTAATGCTTCTTTTTCTGTAACAATATACTCTTTGTAAGTCGAATTATTGATAACTTTTCCACTATCATATTTTATTAAATTATCTGCCACCGATATTTTAACTTTATATTTTTTCAATGTATTATATAATATTTCAACATAATTTTCTTCAATATAATCATCAGAATCAATAAATGTTATATATTTACCTTTAGAATTTTCAATTCCTACATTTCTTGCATCTGATAATCCTCCATTTTTTTTATGTATTACTTTTATTCTTTTGTCTATTTTTGCATATTCATCACACATATTACCCGAATTATCTGGTGAACCATCATCTATGAGTATAATCTCCAAATTTGTATATGTTTGATTAATTACACTTTCTACGCATCTCTCTAGATACTTTTCAACTCTATATACCGGTATAACCACTGATATTAAATCATTCACTATTATCACTTCCCTATTTATATATAATATATGGCAATGTTTCATTACTATTATTTAAAAAGATTACTATAAACCAATATACAAAAAATACGCTTATAATAAGTAAGGTTCGCACATTAATGTAATTTTTTTTAGAACCACTAGAACTTAACGGTGCTATATAATTTACAATAATTATATAATATAAATAGTATGCTATTCTATGTACATATGTTATAAATGTACCCATAAAACTAATCAACAGATTTAATATTGATAGTAATAATCCAAATTTATAATTTAAGTTCATATTTTTATAATCTTTTTTATTTAAAGCAAGCGTAAAAATAATAATTAAATTTAGTAAAGTTCCTAAATAATCTATATCAAAATTAGAAAAAGTATTTAAGTATAGTAATGCTTTGGAATAAATACCACTATTACCAATGAAAAGCAATAACGGTTTATATAAAATTAATGCTACAATGCATAAAGCAATCAATAGCATACCAATTAATGTTTTTTGTTTAGCTTTTATTTTAATATTATTAAAATAAAAATATATAGTAATAATTAGAAGACTTATTATTGCAGTATCATGAAAACCAATTGCTATTAAAATAAAAATAATACATAATAATTTATTTTTCAAATTACTTTTATCATTCAAATATGAAAAGCCTAGCAAAACAAATGAAATTGCTATTGATTGTCTTATCATATTTAGTGATAGATTGTAAAAGGTAAAATAAAAAATCAACATACCAAACGTTATATCCTTAGGTTTCGTGGCAGTCCTTTTTAAAGCTAAATATATTGGAATGATAATTAAGCATTCATATATAAATAGCAATAATTGAAAGGAAAAATTAAATTTACTTATTACATAAGTAATCAATAAATATAATATATCTGTTGAGTAATATATATTATTAGCTATGTTAACAAAGATTGAAAAACTGTTAGTTTTAAATGCTATATTGTACAAATTTAAGACATAACCACTTGTATCAGTGCCAACACTTATATTTCTAAATCCTGCTAAAAGGCATGGCAATAAAATTCCACTAAACACCAATATTCTTCTTAGAAAACTTCTATTTGTTTTTAAACCTAACGATATTAAAAAAGTACTAATTAAAAATACTATTAAATATATCATTATGAATCACCACCATTTTTATTTAAAAACTCTTGCCATATTTTTCGCCTAAAAATTTTGCTTTTAAAAAACTTTTAATCTTAGCCACTTTATTTATTTTTTCCATATAAATAAATCCTACTTCTTTATATGAAATATTATTTTTTTGAAGATATACATCTAGTAATAATTCAGAAATCCTTCCATAAAATCTTGAATGGAAATTATCATATTTTGTATTATCTATTCTTTTTTCTAATTCAAATAATATACTAAACAACCATTTACAATAATCATCAAATATTTCTTTTTTCATTATAAACATATTAAACATATGTGCTGAAGTTCTTTTGTGTAATTTATTAAAATAAGCACTATATTCAGGGTATATTTCCTCTATTATTTTTCCAGTTTCATCTAGTGGTTCAATATACATTGTATGTTTATAATGGCTATATAAATTTTCAATATAATACTTTCTTTTTTTAGTTAAAACAACATCTGTTTTTTCTAAAATTTTTTGTAATTGTTGTTCAGTCAATACATTTTCAAATTTATCATTAGATTTTTTCTTTATACTAAAATGCCTTCTATAATGTGCTAAACCAATATAATCTGCATTCAAATTTTTCCATGCCCAATATAAACCAGTTAATTCACAAAAAAATGGATTCTTTTTTGAAATATTATCTCCGCTATTATCTTTTATATATCCTAAATCATCTTTTCCATCTGCACCTACATGTACAGGAATATACATTTTTTCTTTTGGCATTTCATACTTTTTGTGTGTTGCTATAATAATTTTAATATCTTTTTTCATAATTTCACCTTACTTGTTATTTTCGTAGCTTTCAAAAGCTGATTTTATAACATCGTCCATATCATAGTATTTGTACTCTGCTAATCTACCACCAAAGATAACATTTTTTTCTTGTTTTGATAACTTACGATATTTTTCTGCTAACAAATTATTTTTTTCATCATTTACTGTATAATATTTTTCCATACCATCTTTATAGTCGACAGGATATTCATAAGTAATTACTGTTTTTGGACTAGTTACATCAAATTCAAAATGTTTGTGTTCTATTATTCTAGTGTAATCAACCTCATGTCCCGTATAATTAACCACAGCATTTCCTTGATGATTTACTTCGTTTAATATTTTAGTCTCAAATCTTAATGATCTCCAATCTAGAGCACCTAGTGAATAATTAAAGTATTCATCAATTGGACCTGTATAAACTATTTTCTTAGCTATTTTTTGGTATTGTTCAATATTATCAAAGAAATTAGTTTCAAGTCTTACTTCTATTCCTTCTAACATATTATTTATTAGTCTTGTGTATCCATCAATTGGTATACCCTGATATCTATCATTAAAATAATTATTATCATATGTTAGTCTAACTGGAAGCCTTTTTATAATAAATGCTGGTAAATCTCTACAATCACGATTCCATTGCTTTTCAGTATAGCCTTTTATTAATTTTTCATAAATAGATCTACCTACTAAACTAATTGCCTGCTCTTCTAAGTTAGAAGGTTCTTTTCCTTCCATTTCTTGCCTTTCATCATTAATGTGTCTCATTGCATCTTCTGGAGTAAATACATCATTCCATATTTTAGAAAATGTATTCATATTAAATGGCATATTATAAATTTCATTGCCAATCCTTGCTACAGGAGAATTAGTATATCTATTAAATTCTACAAAATTATTGACATAATCCCATACATCTTTATAATCTGTATGAAAAATATGTGCCCCGTATCTATGAACTTGTATTCCCTCTATTTCTTCAGTATAAATATTTCCAGCTATAGTATTTCGTTTTTCAATAATGAGAACTTTTTTGCCATCTTCTTTTGCTAAATTTGCAAATGTAGCACCAAACAACCCCGCACCTACAATCAGATAATCATACTTCTCTTCCATTTCAATTTCCCCTCTCCATAAAAAAACTATATGCAATATACCATTTCTTTTATCTGCATATAGTTATCTGTATTTATGGTACCCTTTTTATTTTTCTTTTTATCTTTTTTCTTTTTATAAATATTGTTTTACGATAGCACTTTTACTATTTTCTTTTTCATAATGCTTAGCTAATTCTTCCATTTGATTAGTATCAATAAATTCTTGTAATCTAGACTTCTGTAATAAGTAAACATTTCTATCATCAAATGTAGTTAAATAACAGCCAACACTTTTGCTAATTCCATTAGCACTATCATTATTACATCTTGTTTCCATTAAGACATATGTATAATCTTCTTTTCTTTCAGTTATATGTTGTACTTCTTCTAAGAATTTCTTACCATAACCTTTACCACGATAAGCTTTTATAATTCCCATATCTAAGAATAAAAAATTATAATTAGCTTTTTCTGTTACCAAATTAATAAAACCAATATTATTATCATTTGCTTTTATTAACCAAGAATTACTAGCAGTCATTAATCTATCATCTCTACCACCAAATATTTCTCTAATACCTTCTTCAGTATTCATTAAACTATATAAATCAGTATAATCTTTTTGACTATTCCAATCAGTTTCTTTTAATACAATATTTTCTTTCTTCATTTTACTTTGCTCCATTTCTTTTAATAACGGATATAAAGGTTTTAATAAATATTTTTATATCTAATAATATACTTCTATTATCTACATAAAAAAGCTCTAGTTTCATTCTATCTTCATAGCTGGTACAACTTCTACCATTACATGCCCACCAACCAGTTAAACCAGGTGTAACACTTAATAGCTTGTCCTTATTCATACCATACTTTTTAATTTCATCATCAATAATAGGTCTTGGTCCTACAAAAGACATATCTCCAGTTAAAATATTTAATAACTGTGGTAATTCATCTAAAGAAGTTTTTCTTAACATTGCTCCCACTTTGGTAATTCTAGGATCATGATCTAATTTATAATTTTCTTCCCATTCTTTTCTAATAACTGGATCTTTTAACATTTCTTCTAATCTTTCTTTAGAATCAGAATACATACTTCTAAACTTATATAAGTAAATATATTCTCCATTTTTACCAATTCTTTTATGCTTATAAAATACTTTTCCTTTAGAATCTAATTTAATAAGTACAGCTATTAATAAAAATAATGGACTTAATAAGATAATAGAAATAAAAGATAATATGATATCAAATACTCTTTTAATAACATTGTATATAACTTTACTTTTCGTTATTTCTATTACTTGTTCTTCTTGAAAATCCGTACTAACTCCGTTCACAACTACTCCCCCTAAAGCTTTTTAGTGCCTCATATATTAACACAAAGTAAAATAAAAAGCAACAAAAATGTTACTTTATGTCGGAATTTGTCGATAATATTTGCCTATAGTTAATAATAACTTGGTAATAAATATATTTTACATATACATACAGATAAACAAAATTACTCCAAATAATTGTCATAATAAGAAAAAAAGTGTAAAATGTATACATGGTGATGATATGAAATACTTCTTAATTGGAATAATTCAAACTTATCAAATGATTCCAGGAAGGATTCATAATCTATGCAGGTATCAGCCTACTTGTTCTGAATATATGAAACAAGCTATTATCAAATATGGTACTATAAAAGGACTATATCTTGGAATTAAAAGAATTCTTCGTTGTAATCCCTTTGGTTCTAGTGGCTATGATCCTGTTCCTAATTTTAATCAAAAAGGAGAAAATAATCATGAAAAAAATTAAATATTTATTACCCATTTTATTAATTTCTATTTTAATGGTAACTGGTTGCTTTAAACGAGATAACCTAGAAGGAATAGAAATTATTACAACAACCTACCCTATTGAATTTGCTACTAATTATTTATATGGAGAACATTCTATTGTCAATTCTATCTATCCTGATGGAACAGATACTTTTACTTATAAACTTAGTGAAAAACAATTAAATGATTATAGTAAAAAGAAATTATTTATTTATAATAGAGTTACTAATGATAAAGATATAGCTGTTGAATTTTTAAAAAGAAATGCTAATATGTTAATTATTGATGCCACTTATGGAATGGAAATTACTTATGGTGAAGAAGAATTATGGTTAAATCCATCTAACTTACTTATGATGACTCAAAATATTAAAAATGGTCTACAAGAATATATGACGAATAGCTACTTAGAAAAAGAAATTGATAAAAAATATGAAGAAATAAAAGTAACACTATCAGAGTTAGATGCTAATTTAAAATTAACTGCTGAAAATGCTAGTAGAAAAAAAATAGTAGTAAATAGTGATAGTTTAAAATATTTAGAAAAGTATGGTTTTGAAGTTATCTCTTTAGATAGTACAAATGAAGCTGTTAGTGATAAAACAATATCTAGTACAATTGATAGCATCACAAATGGTGAAGTAAAGCATATTTTCTTATTAGAAAACAATGATAACTCTGATGCAGTAAAACAAGTAATTGATAAAACAAATGTAGAAACTTATACTTTTAGAAGACTAGATAATATTAAAGAAGAAGATAGAGATGAAAATAATGATTACTTCACAATTATGAATTCTAATATTGAGTTATTAAGAAATGAATTATATTAATATTAAAAGGAAAAGCAAATGCTTTTCCTTTTAATTATTGATTTCATTAGATAACTTTTCTAAAGTAGAAGTATCAAGTCCAGTCATACGAGAGATTGTCGCAATATCTAGCTTTTCTTTTAACATATTTTTAGCTATTTCTAGTTTTTCTTGCTCAATTCCTTGCTCAATTCCCTGAGAAATTCCTTGCTCAATTCCCTGAGAAATTCCATCTTCATAAGCCATCTTTTTCTCGGTATTTTGAATTAATTTCTGATCTTCTTCATAAGTCATAAAACTTCTGAACGTTTCTTGATTATTTAAATCTGTTACTTTATCTTCATACTCTTTCACAAAATCATCCCCATTCGACATTTCATCAAGGTCATTTTGATCTAAGTCTAACATAATTAAATGCTTATACTTATTAACCTTGTCTACATCTGAATTGTACCAATAATTAGTGATTTTGTCCATATTGTATTCAAGAATTTCAAAGTTATCAATATACTTTTTCTTCTTATCATTCATGACATAATAAT
>OLNW01000433.1_pt1 | contig 50332 bp, 45 predicted proteins | sample 1672121 | NCBI WGS metagenome assembly OLNW01 (sample SAMEA3136648, study PRJEB25190) | human gut metagenome
AAAAGCAAAAAACACCATCTCGATCAACATCCGAGAGCACTCCCTCGGGAGCCACACGGTCAAGGTCGTCGTAACGGACGGCCAGGGCGGAACCGCTACCCGGACATGGACATTCACCCGAGTCAACTCCGCCCCGACTATTTCCGGCTCGGACACCAACCTCGGGGACAAGAATGTCGGCTTCACCTACAACTACACCGTCAACGACGCGGACGGCGACGAGGTCACGGTCATCGAAAAGCTGAACGACGAGGTTCTCCGCACCGTCAACAATGCCCCGAAGGGTGAGCAGCTCTCCGTCTCTATCACTTCGGAAAAGCTCTACGCCCTGGGCCTCAATACGGTCAACAATCTCGTCATCTCGGCCAGCGACGGCCAGGGCGGCACGACCTACCGCCGCCTCACCTTCAAGCGGACGAACTCGGCCCCGGCTATCTCTGGACAGGACGAAGATCTCGGCCAGCAGACGGGCAGCTTCGCCGAGAAGTACACCGTCACCGACGTCGAGGGCGACAACGTGGTCGTCACCGAGTTCATCGACGACAAGCAGATCCGCAGCTATCAAGCGACACTCGGCCAGGAGGAGACGATCGAGCTCTCCCGCGAGAATTGGCTCACCCTCACGAACGGGGCGCACCAGCTCCGCGTCGAGGCCGTGGACGGCAACTTCGCGACGAGCGTGAGGGTTTGGAACTTCTCCAAGAAGGAGACGGTCATCGCCTTCCAGTTCGCCAAGCCGGAGGAAACCGACGCCCGGACGACGAAGATCCTCATCACTCCCACATGGCACATTGAAGGATCGGTCGCCAAGGTCGAAGCGTGTAACAATGCCTTTGATGCCTCCCCGGCGTGGGAGGACATCACGGCGCAGGTCGCGATTAACCGGGTCTACAACTTCCTCAACCAGTCCAAGACCGCCGAAAAGTGGGGCGTGAATGTCCGCTTCACCATCGAGAAGAACGAGGGCTATGAGGGAGAGGTCTCGATCTCCGGGTTTGGAGGTGCTTACGAATGAACCAGAGCATGAAGTATCTGACCCCTAAGATGCCGATCACCGAGATCGAGCGTCAGAGGGCGGAAGAAGCGGAGGAGCAGAACATCGACCTCTATGAGGCGATCGCCGGTCTCTTCGAGGAGGTCATGGGGCTCACGGAGAAGGTCTCGAGCCTCGAAAGTAAGATCAAGCAGATTGAAGGAGGACAAGCAAAATGAAAGTGAAAGAGTACATGATTTCCGTCTATGCCGTTCTGGTGAAGAACAGCAAGCGCGATATTGAGTCCCTGCCCGAGGAGTACATCATCCCCGTCGCCGAGTATCTGGCGGCGCAGGAGGAAGGCACTCTCGAGCCGGAGGAGTAACGCCGCAGGGACACCTGCCGAAGGGCCGTAGAGGCCCGCAAAACGGCCCGTAAATGGCCGGTAGTAACCTAACCCCACAAGAGGGCAAAAAGCACGGGAGGGGCGGCTATTCGTCGCTCCTCCCGTATGCTTTGAGCCCGCCCTCTTGCGTGTGCCGCTCCCGTGCTTCTGGGGGGGCGGTTGACGCAAGCGAGCAGGCTCGGAAATGCTTCTAAGATTGGCCCGTTTTTTCTCAAGTATGCTGTCCCAATTTCTCAAAAAACTTGTCGCGCTACATCCAGAAAGTATTTTACGGAATGAGGGGTAGTGTGCTGTGAAAAAGAAGTTGAGTTTTCGAGAATACGTGACCGTGGCCAGTATGCTCTTCGGCATGTTCTTTGGCGCGGGGAACCTGATCTTCCCTGTGTCCATGGGCCAGCAGGCGGGCAGCCACGTGTGGATCACGACCCTGGGCTTTCTCATCACTGGCGTGGGCCTGCCCCTGCTGGGCGTGGCAGCCCTGGGCATCAGCCAAAGCAACGGCCTGTTCGACCTGTCCAGCAAAGCCGGGCGGCCCTACGGCATGTTCTTCACCTGCGCCCTGTACCTGACCATCGGGCCTTTCTTCGCCATCCCCCGCTGCGCCACCACGTCCTACACCGTGGGTCTGGAGCAGATCTTACCGGAGGGCCACGCCAAGCTTTTCCTGCTGCTGTTCTCGGCGGCCTTCTTCGCTGTAACGCTCTTCTTCTCCCTGCGGCCGGGAAAAATTTTGACCTGGATCGGTAAAGTCCTGAACCCCTGCTTCCTGCTCTTCCTGGGCATCCTGCTGGTCGTTGCTCTGGTCTCCCCCGGCGCGTCCATCTCCTCTGTGGAGCCCATGTGGGACTACGCCACCCAGCCCTTCCTGAAGGGCTTCCTGGAGGGCTACAACACCATGGACGCCCTGGCCAGTCTGGCCTTCGGCATCATCGTGGTGCAGGTCATCCAGGGCCTGGGGGTGAAAGAACCGAAGGACGTGGCCGGCAGCACCGTTCGCTCCGGCATTTTCAGCTGCCTGCTCATGGCCGTCATCTATCTGGCCGTCGCCGTCGTGGGGACGCAGAGCCGCGGCCTGTTCCCCGCCGCCGAAAACGGCGGCATCGCCCTGGCCCAGATCGCCCAGCACTACCTGCGCGGCGTGGGTCTGCTGGTCCTGGCCGCCACCGTCACCCTGGCCTGCCTGAAAACCTCCGTGGCCCTCATCACCAGCTGTAGCGAGACCTTCGTCGGCCTCTTCCCCAAGGGGCCCTCTTACCGGGTCTGGGCCATCGTGTTCTGCCTCATGTCCTTCGTCTTTGCCAACCTGGGCCTGAGCACCATCATCAGCTACGCCGTGCCCGTGCTGATGTTCCTCTATCCCCTGGCCATCGCCCTGATCCTGCTGGCCCTCTTCGGCAAGTTCTTTGGCCACAGCCGGGAGGTCTACGTCTCCACCCTGGTCCTGACGCTCGTCGGCGCCGTCTACGACCTGCTCCGCAACCTCCCCGAAAATCTCCGCGCCCTGCTGCATCTGGACGGTCTGATCGAAGCCGTGGGCAATGTCCTGCCCCTCTCCGGCATCGGCTTCGGCTGGGTCTGCCCGGCGATCATCGGCCTGGCGATCGGCCTCATCCTCCACTTCTCCCGCCGGAAGAAAGCAACCTAATTTGATAGACCTACTTTTATAAAAAAACAACTCCCTCTGGTCCAGAGCAAAACGTTCTGGATCAGAGGGAGCTTTTCATTGTCCCGAAACCGCTTCGATATATCGGTCCACAATCTCCACCAACAGCTGAAACTGCCGGTCAGATAGGACCGCCCCCGTATCTTCGATCGCTTCCAGCGTGTTCTTCGCTGTCGTAGCAAAGAGAATGCTATCGCTGGATACATCCAGCACAATACACAGCTTTTTCAGTAACGTGACCGAGATCCCGACCACGCCCCGTTCCAGGTCAGACAAATACTGTGGAGAACACTCCAGCTTTTCCGCCAGCTGTTCCTGCGTCAGTTTGCTTTTTTCACGAGCCAGCTTTACTTGTCTACCGATTTGAACATTGATTGCTTTCTTTTCCCGCATCGGGATCACCACCTTATCGCTATTAGAATAACGAAAAGTTAGCTTGACAAACACAATGTAGCCGCTCTATACTAATAGTGATACATTTAGTTTTCTAATAGTAATGCCATTATATTCAGGAGGTGAAAAAAGAGACAACAAATTTTGGGAATGGAGTCCTCAATATAAAACGAGAAAGAAGGAATTTATCGTGTTCTGTCAAAACTGTGGCGCACAGCTACCGGAGAACGCTGTGTTCTGTCCAAACTGCGGGCAGAAGATCACCCCTATTTCCCAACCGGTCAGCATCCAAAAGCCAGAAGCACCACCCTCCGAGCCTGTGGACGCCCCCGTTGATTCCACCGATGCCCCCAACGAGACCCCACAGCCCGACCCGCAGCCCGGTCCCCAGACCGACAATACCGTCCCGCCCTCCGGCACTGTCACGGAAGCCGAGGTCATTGGCAGCAACGCCGCCTACTACCAAGCGCAATTTCAAAAAATCAGGGCCGGGGAAAAAGGTAACTTTAACGTCGCCGCCTTTTTCCTGACGCTCTATCACGCCGCTTACCGTGGGCCTTGGAAAGAATGGCTGAAATTCATGGCGATCCCCCTGATTGGTGACGCCGTATCCGTTGTGTGCTTACTCATTGGTAGCACATCGCTCAGTCTTGCTTTGATCTCTGTAGGAACGGTTCTTTATGCGGTGTCCTCGGTTATATCTCTCATCTGGATCATCCGGTATGGCTTTGCATTCAACAAACTTTACTTGAACTACGTAGAAAAGCAACTGCACACAGAACAACCCACTCTCGGTACTTCCGGAAAGAGATTAGGGATCTCCATTGCTGTCGTTGCAGCAATTAGCATTGCGCTTTCCATTGCCTCAACAACATATGGCCTCTATTTGCTAAACGATCTGTTTGATGACTACGATGATAGCTATTATTACGACGATAGCTATGATTTCAGTCAAGATACCACTGAGTACGAAACAACAGAAAGCACACCTGCCCCCGACCCAGAGCCTGCGCCTGCTGCCAGCGACAGCAGCACCCCTGACACACCGGAAAAGTCTGACAAGTCCGCCAGCGGGAAAGTAGAGGTCATCCGCTACGCCAACGAAAACGGCCGTATAAAAGACTTGCCGCCAGCAGACATCGTGGCCACTGACGTAAAGAATCTTGGATACAGCGGCTCTATCATCATCGGACCAATGGACAGCGGCATAGCAAACAGCTCACAAGGGATCTCTTGGGTAGAATTGGATGTCACAATCTATGATGAAAACTGGGCTTATATCATTGACCTATATGTGTACTATCTCTGCTTTGGGGAGCAAAACGGAAGCACAACATATAGTCTGGATGAAGATGAGACATCCACTTATTACAATGACGAAGCTTATTACTACACCAAGCAAGACTACCTGGATATGAATGAGGCTGACCAGTACTATTATGGCGCTTCTCCCACGGCAGGTATCCCCTGGAACGACCCATCGACCGGAGAATGGATCCTCGATGGAGAACCTTATGAGGGTGGCCTTTATTGGTACTAACACAGAAAGGAATCATTTCACACCATGTCACTGTCATTTCTCATCTTCCTGGCCTATGCGATCTTTGGCATCTACTTATTCCACCAGGTTTTCACCGTGTTCTATTTTAACCTGGGAAATGGACTCTTCCGGGAACTGCTCTGCGGCCTCATCTTTGCTGTCCTCGCACTGCTGTTGTGGTGGGCCACGGATATTGTTCTGGCGATCATGGCCTATAAATCCTATCAAGCCAACCGCAAGATCCTTTTCTATGTCTGCATCGGCTTCCTCATCCTGACAACGATCATCGGCATCCTGCTTCAAGTGACCAAGTAGCGTATCCTCGTAACACGGTTACGTTTTTGCAAAAAAACTCCGGCGTAGCCCAAGTAGACCACGTCGGAGATTTTTGCGTTCTTATGGTGAGGCGATGGTGTTCAGGCCCGCCGGGTCACGAAGGAAGATCGCCCCTCGTTTCAGCTCGACCAAGCCTTCCTCGGAAAACTGCTTCAGCATCCGCGCCACGGCTTCCCGCGCCGAGCTGATGTGCTTTGCCACCTCTTCATGGGTCATGCGGATGACGGAAGCGCCGGTGCGCTCCGCCTCCTGCACCAAAAAAGCAGCCAAACGCCGGTCCAGCCCCCGGAAGATCCTTCCAGAAAGGGATCTGCCGAAGGTGTTCTTCCAGTTCCTGCATGGCAGTTTCCCAAAGCTCAGTGGCAGCCGTGGTTCCCGCAGGTGTGGCCCTCGCCGTGGTGGCCGCAGGTGTGGCCTTCGCCGTGGCCCTGGCCGTGGTGGTCACAGTGGACGTTGGGGTCATAGCCCAGGTTGCCGGACAGCAGCGCGTTCACCGCGGCGTCGGCGTCCCCGCGCACACCGCCGTAGAGGCGGATGCCGGCCCCGGCCAGGGCGACCTGTGCGCCGCCGCCGATGCCCCCGCAGATCAGCGTATCCACGCCGCGCTGCATCAGGAAGCCGGCCAGCGCCCCGTGGCCGCTGCCGTTGGTGTCCACGACCTCCGTCCGGCTGATCTGCCCGTCGGTGATCTCATAGATCTTAAAGGCCTGGGTGTGGCCAAAGTGCTGAAAGATCTGTCCGTTTTCATAAGTCACTGCGATTTTCATGGTGGATTCTCCTTCTTGTTTGCGCGGGTCCGGGGCGTCCTGGCGGACCGGCAAAGGCCCCTGCCGGCACCCCTGGCCGCAGCCGCGCTCCCGGCCGCCGCAGAGGCGGTAGTTCCCGCCGCGGATGACCATGGGCCGCCCATAGACCAGGCAGGCCGCGATCTTTTTCCGGGCGCTCTCATAGATCTCCTGCACGGTGGAGCGGGAGACGTCCATCTGCGCCGCGCACGCCCCCTGGGTCTTTTCCTCCAGATCGACCAGGCGGATGACCTCGTACTCGTCCAGCGTCAGCACGATGGGCGCCTCCGCCCGCTCCTCCTGCGGCCCAAAGGCCCCGACCCGCGGCAGCCCGCAGATCCTCCGGCATCTCTGTGGTCTCGGCATACCCCTTCCCCCCTTTTTATTTCCGGTATATGCCGATTATAACACCAGGAGAACCAAATTGCAAGCCAAACAAGCCCCTTCGAGGAATCCCTGTGAAGATCTCACGCAGGCTCGAAGGGGCTTGGTCTGATTGATTGATTTGATTTATTTTCGCAGGGTCGCCTCGCTCTGCTCCCCCACGAGCACATGGTAGCGGTGGGTGAAATTGGTCTTTGCGACCCCGGCGCAGACGGGGCAGCCGGTGCGCATCTTCCCCGTCCGGGAATACACTTTGGCTTTCCAGACGTGCCCCTCCTCGCAGCGCCACCAGACGCGCTTGCCGCTGCCCACGGTCACCTGGTCGGGGCGGAGGGAGCCGTTGCGCTCCGTGTCCCACTGGGCGGCGACCTGGGGCTCTAAGGACGCCAGGTCGTTGAACCCCGGCAGGACCTTGCGGCCCGTGCAGTAGGGGCAGCCGGTGGCAAACTGGACCCGCCGGCCCACCGGGGCCCGCCACGTATGCCCCTGCTCGCACTGCCACCAGACGGACCGGTTGCTGTTCGCCGCCACCTGTTCGGGGCGCAGGCCGTTGTTTTTCGTCGGGTGCCACTGGGCGGCCAGGGCGGGAGAGGCCGAGGCGAAGTCGTTCACCCCCGGCAGGACCAGCCGCCCCGCGCACACGGGGCACCCAGACCCGCCGCTGGTCCGGCTGGTCACGCTGGCCTGCCACTCGTGCCCCGCCTTGCAGCGCCACCAGGCCTTCCGGTGGGAGCCGGGGGCCACCTGGTCCGGCTGAAAGGCCCCGTTTTTCGTCGGGTGCCACTGGGCGGCGATGTCCGGGAAGCGGGTGGCGAAGTCGTTCACGCCGGGCTGGAGCCGCCGGGTGGTGCAGTAGGGGCAGCCCCGCCCGGAGGTCCGGGACTTCACCGGGGCCTGCCAGCGGTGGCCCTTTTCGCACTGCCACCAGTATTCGTCTCTCGTGCCGTAGGTCACGTTCTGGGGCGTGGCGGGCAGGTTGGCCGGGTCCCACTGCTCCAGAAGCTCCTCCTGGTGGTGCAGGAGGCAGAATTCATATAATGTTACTTTCATCGCATCTGATATGGTCAGGAGGGGGACCCCATTCGGTCCCCCTCCATAGGTTTTCGGTACGAAACTGTGTCTGGCTTCTCTCGAAGCGGTTCCTTACACCACGTTCCCGTTCCCCTGGGAAGAGTTGGCGTTGGACCACGCCTTCTCCAGGGCCTCCCAGTTGCGGATGGGCAGTGTCTTGGTCCAGTTTTCATACTTGGTCTTGTCGCTGTTCTCCTTCATCTGGTAGGTGTGGGAGTTGGTGGCTTCCTGCATGTCGGCGTAGTACCACTTGGTCTGGTCCATGTTGTCGGGCCACACCAGCATATCCTTGGTGAAGTGGTTCTTGTCCGGGTGCCGGTCCAGGGTGCGGTTGACCAGGGTCACAGCCTCGGCGCGGGTGATGTTGCGGTCAGGCTTGAACGTCCCGTCCTCATAGCCGTTGACGAAGCCCTTGTTGGCGGCCTGGTTGATGTAGTCCTTGGCCCAGTGGCCGCTGATGTCGGGGAAGAGGTCCTTGCCGTTGTAGGTCACGTCGAAGAACCGCGCCGCGATGGTCGCGAACTCTGCGCGGGTGATATACCCGTTGGGCCGGAAGCTGCCGTCCTCATACCCGGCAATGATCCCGGCGTTGCTCAGCGTGGACACGGCGTTATTAAACCAGTCCCCCGTCTTCACGTCAGAATACCCACTGTTCTGGCTCCAGAACTTGGTCCGGCTCTCGTCGGTCAGCATCCGGAAGTAGATCGTGGCCACCTCAGCGCGGGTGATCTTCCCCTCCGGCCGCACGGGCTTCTTCGTCTGGTCGGTCGTCGGCTGACCGGTGTAGTAATCCACAGGATAGCCGATGATGTAACCATAGTGATCCTTCGTGTTCAGGGAGGGTTTGGAGTTGCCGCCGTTATTACCACCGCTATTGCCGCCGCTGACAGTGTAAGAAACGGTGGGTTTCTGGAAGTTCTCCGGGACGCCGCTCTGACCCTTCGAGTCCATAGGATACAACGTCGCGCTGTTGTTGGTGTACAGGCCAGAATAGTTCTTAGAGCCGTCTTCATCATATTGGCCATACGTCCCAGAAGCACTCTTTGGATTCACGAGCTTCACAGAGTAAGTCAATGCGACCGGAGCAAAATTGCTGACAGGAACATTGATCTGCCAAGTGAAATGCTCATCACCCTTCTTCTCACCGGGTACATATTCCAGTTCATAGCGATAGGAAATCTCACTCGTTGTCATTTCCTGTGCCGCTTCCGGTTCTTTCTCCTTTTCTATGCGTCCGAAGCCATAATGGTTCTCAGCAATTTTTTCTGCTTTTAATGTTTTTTGGTTCTCCTCAGTTCCAACTGTGATGCTCAGCTTAGACACATCATTGATGAAGTCGAAGTTATAGTCACCCTCAACATAGCCCATGTAGTCCTCTACCCTGGAACCAGCGCTTACAGTGTAAAGAATATCGTTCTGGATGCTATCGAAGGTAACTTTTTTCCCATCTGACAGATAGGACATAAACGATGTTCCCCATGGATACACCTGCGCGCTATCACTTTCGGCCGTCATGGCATAACAATGGTATCCAGCCTCAACAATATCCTGATAAACCTGATAAGTCAGATACAGTGCTTTATCGGTGCTATTAGCATAAGCTGTGTTCCAGTTTTCCTGGGGTGTTGCCTGACTCACAGTTCCCCCATAGGGATACTCGTAGTTAGTTCCTTGTTCCGTCACTTTTAAAGCTATATTCTGTATCCAAGCATTCCAATCGCTTGGTGCTTCTGTTGAACCGTACTTAGACGCCCAGTTATCTGGACCTGCCCAGTTATTCCACGCATCTCCCAAGAATGTCCACGCAGTAACTGTTGGCTCTTTGTTATATATGTAAGTAATGCCGTCACTGACAAACACCAGATACTTTCGGTTGCTGTCAACCGTCTTGTCTGCGTCTAGCATATCCTTACCCGCCAACAGCCCCGCATGGGTATTTGTGCCACTGCTGATTTCTTGTTTGATTGCACTCTCAATATCATCATATTCAATTGCCAAATCAAAGAATTTGCCATCATTTGCAATATTGGCGACCTTGTTGAAAATCACAACACCCACGTTGACCTTTGCGCCAGTTTGCTTGATCTGATTCTTCAAATTTGACAGCATGGCAAGCGCCTGTGATTCGAGGTTTGCACTAGTAGACTTGTCGAGCACAAAGACCACATCAGACACCAGCTGTTCCTCACTGGAAGGAATCGACAGCGTCACCTTCGACTCATAGTTGCTATCCAAGTTTGTTGCCGTCTTAGACTTCGAGATTTCGCTCTGAGCCGGATCGACAGCCATCTCCCCATGCGCCGCCTTGAGTGCTAAATCAACATCCGCACTTGAAGTCACTGCGGCCGTACCGTTTATAAATTCAGTAAACTCATCTATGCGAACCGGTTTCTGGTGGGCAGACCAACGACCAAGTTGTTCCGTTTCGCCGGTTTTTTCTCCGTCCTTAAACCAACCGGTGATGAGGTGTCCGCAGTCATCAAGCGTCCAGTCTGTTCCGACTTTGCCGAAGGTGATGGTACCTGTGCTGTAAATATCGTCTCCAGCATTTTGAGCGTGGTTATTATAAATAACAACATTTTTATCAAGTACTAGTTTTCCAACATTGTAAATGCCGCCGCCTTCAGACGCGCCAATATCGCCTGTACCATTATTGATAATCGTTGCAGAACCGATAGTCAAATCGCAGGCACTTTGTTTCGTGTAAATGCCAGAGCCTACATTGTTCTGAATCGTAACAGTAGCACCGTTTTGAATCTCGCTCTTAAAAGTATCATTTCCCTGGAAAAAGATACCCGCATTCGTCTTGGAAGAAGAATCCTTTGTGCCGTTCGCTCTAACATCTAAGGTACAGGTTTTATCTACATTCAAAACTCTCGTCCAAATGCCGCTGTATCCGTTATTGGTAGCAGTTAATTTTGACTCCTCAGTCATATCAATACGCCAAGCTGAAATTCCCCAGGATCCATTATTATCGAATGTCACATTTGATTTGTTTTTGATTGTATAATATGTTCCGTTCGATCCATTACCCGTGCTATTGATCACATTCACTGTACTATTATCAATCGTAGCATAGAATGTGCCGGTAAATCCGGAACGGTTATGGTCAGAAATAAATGTAGAGTTTGTAATATTTACATTATAACCACCGTCACCGCCGTTCCACTCTAATGCGTCCTGCGGATAGTTCTTAATTGTCAATTCCGAACCATTCTCAAGGGTTAACTTGTTGTTGGAACAGAAGTAAATGGCATGAACACCACTTGCTGTTCCCGTTCCGTCCATCGTCATGGTCGTGTTATTCAGTGTCAGAGAAGCACCCTTGCTCGCACAGATCGTCATCCAGCTCCACTCAGAATATGGCGTTGCACCAATACCTGTCATCCTAATGTTGCAGTTTTTGAAGGTCAGCGTCTTATTATTCAGCGCAATACCTTTTCTGTCAAAGGTAATCATCGGCTTAGTACCCTTGGCCCCTTCGAGCGTCAAATTCTTGCTCAGATTTATACCTGCTGTTGTGCAGTCTGTCAGCACCGTAACCGTTGCTCCATCCCCTGCTTTTTCAATCGCTGCGTCCAGTGATTGATATGTATCTTCACCAACTTTCGCAACAGGCGTTTCCCCTTCTGCGAACACCGTCACAGGCAGCAGCGAAAACGCCATTGCCACGGCCATTAGCATGGCCACGATCTTCTTGCTCATGTCTTTCCTCCTTCGTTTTTTTCCTTTGTTTTGGGGTCTCGTGTGGTCCAACGCATCCCTCCTAAAACGTGCCAAAAGGTATACATTTTGGCAAAGCGGATCGTTTGGGAAAAACTGGGCTATTTACCGTGATTTTGACGGAAATTCACAGGGAACCGCTCTTGCTTTTTAGGAATATTCGCTGTACTATGTTGTTATAAAGGCGAGTCTCAAAAGGTATACCTTTTGGCACAGGGCGTTTGTGGTTTTTGTGCAAAATCATGGAAGATTTTCCTGTCGGGTCGCTCGTCTGGCAAAGCGTCCTAAAAAACTGCACAAAAAAAGAGCCGGGACAACGGGGGGTTGTCTGCTCGGCTCTGGGGATGGGCTGTAAAATTTTATGAAAAATACCGGTGGTTTTTCGAGTTCTTTTTTCCGACAATATTTTTGTGTTTGTCGGGCGCGGGGAGCGCCGCGCTGCCAAAATCATCCACCGCAGGCTCGGCGGGAATAACTGGGCAGAAAATGGTGGACAATATGGGTGCAAAGACAGGATATTGCATCTTTGGATATAAAATCGCAGGAAAGGTTTGAACGACTATGAAAGCTACTGGTATCGTGCGCCGCATCGACGACCTGGGCCGGGTGGTCATCCCCAAGGAGATCCGCCGCACCATGCGCATCCGGGAGGGCGACCCCCTGGAGATCTTCACCAACGGCGAGGGCGGCGTCGTGTTTCAAAAATACTCCCTCATGGGCGGCCTGGCGGATTTCTCCGGCCAGCTGTGCGAGTCCCTGCACAAGAGCACGGGCAAGCTCGTCACCATCACCGACCGGGACACCTGCCTCTCCGTCGCCGGCGGCGGCCGGCGGGAGTTGACCGACAAGAGCATCTCCCCCGCCCTGGCCCAGATCATGGAGGGCCGGCAGATCTATCAACATCAGCCCGGCCAGCCCGCGCTGCCCGTGAGCGACTACACGGAGCGCTACGTCATCTCTACCGCCGCCCCCATTCTCTCCGAGGGGGACGTGCTGGGCTGCGTGGTCTTCCTCTGCGAGCAGGACCACTTGGCCGTGGGGGAGACGGAGTACCCCCTGGCCCAGACCATCGCCGGTTTCCTCGGCCGACACATGGAAGCCTGATAGCTTCCCATTATTCTGATCCAATAGAAGCCTGATAGCTTCCAGCTATTCTAAAAAAGGCACACGCCCTGTCCCCGTTGACGCGGAGATCGGGCGTGTGTTTTTGGTTCTACTTGTCTCCGCCCCCACATAGAGTGGTGACACGGACAACGTTGGGAGTGGTGGAACTTGCGCACGGACATTGAGGAACGCGCCTGCGACCTGGCCCTCTACATCATCGAGCACCGCGGGACCGTCCGGGCTGCGGCGAAGCAGTTCGGCATCAGTAAATCCACGGTCCACAAGGACCTTTCTCAGCGGCTGCCGACCTTCAACCGGACGCTCTACCTGCAAGTGAAAGAGATCCTGGAGCAAAACAAGGCCGAGCGCCACATCCGGGGCGGCATCGCCACCCGGCGGAAATATAAAGGCGAATAAGAGCCGCAGCCTCGCAGACGCAAAAAATCGAACCAGCCCCCAGAGCTTACTTCTGGGTCGCTGGTTCGATTTGATGTGATTGGGAATATCTTACTTCTTCTGCCCGAACTTGGCGTCGTAATTCTCCTGGGCCTTGGCGATGATGTTGACTGCCGCCTCGCGGCCGTTGACATCCCCGGCCACGGCCTCCTTGCCCTCCAGGGCCTTGTAGACGCTGAAGAAGTGGGCCATCTCGTCGAAGATGTGGCTGGGCAGGTCCAGAATATCGTGATACATGTTGTACATGGGGTCCGAGAAGGGGATGGCGATGATCTTCTCGTCGTTCTTCCCGCAGTCGGTCATGGAGATGTACCCCACGGGGAAACAGCGCACCAGCGTCAGCGGGGCCAGGGACTCGGAGCAGAGCACCAGCACGTCCAGCGGGTCGCCGTCGTCGCCGTAGGTCCGGGGGATAAAGCCGTAGTTGGCGGGGTAATGGGTGGAGGTGTACAAAATGCGGTCCAGGACGATCAGGCCCGTTTCTTTGTCCAGCTCGTACTTGTTCTTGCTGCCCTTGGGGATCTCGATGACCGCCATAAAGTCTTCCGGCTTGATCCGGTCCGCAGAAATGTCATGCCAAATGTTCATAAGAACCAATTCCTCCTATCATATCATCCAAAAATCCGTTCTCATTATACCACACCGACACAGCTTGTCTACCAGTTTTCGCCAGAAAATGCGCCGCTTGAAGTTGCATAAACTTTTTGATATACTATGTGATACATCAATGAGAATCTGAATCGAGAGGTGGAAATCCTGTGGGAAAAAGCAAAACTGAGACATGTTGTTTGACGTTGCCCTTAAAACTGGAAAAATGGCAGGAAGACCGCCTTGCCAAACGTTTTGAAATTGCCAGACAGATCTATAATACATTGGTCCACGCTGAACTGAAAAAGTTGAATCAAATAGAGCGCTCCTCAGAATATCAAACGATCCAGGATCAAATCACCAATCTAGACCGAAATGATCCTGAGCGTATCAAAGAATTACCCTCCCTATACAAAAAGCGCACAAAACTTTTACGTGATGCAGGTTTCACAGAATATGGTTTTAAATCTGATGTCAAATATTACTATAAATACTTCCATAAGAATATTGGTTCCAGCGTTGCGGTACATGGCATTGCCCCGCAGGTGTGGGCCGCCTTTGAAAAAAAGCTATTCAAAAAACAGGGAAAAATCGTACACTATAAAAGAAAGGGGACCCTCCGTTCTGTCAAAGGAGGTTCCGCCACAGGAAAAAGCGGCGGTACCGAAATTATTTTCCGCGGTACATACATTCAATGGAAAGACCTGAACCTCCCCTTAAAACGATCCCCGGATAATGCCTATGAATCAGAAATGCTAGGGTATCGCGTGAAGTATGTTCGTATTCTTCGCAAGCCCGGCAAATCGAAGAACCGATGGTATGCACAGCTTGTGCTGGAAGGAAAGCCTGTCATCAAACGGAATCCAATGACTGGAGCCGCGCTCCACCCAGTTGGTCATGGCGCCGTTGGCCTTGACATTGGCCCCCAGACCCTCGCCTATTCTGCCGCTGATGGTGTTGGCCTGTTAGAGTTGGCAGACCAGGTACAAAACATCGAAAGGCAAAAAGCCCTGCTCCAACGAAAGCTGGACCGAAGCCGCCGGGCCTCCAATCCAGATAACTACAACGAAGACGGTACCATCAAACGAGGTGTAAAACTCACACGCAATCAGTCCAAACGATACTGTAAAACCCAGCGAGATTTAGCATACCTCCAGCACTGTCAGGCAGAAACTAGAAAAAGGCAGCATATTGCATTGGCCAACCATCTTCTCACTCTTGGCGATCGTTTTTACGTGGAGCAAATGTCATGGGTGGCACTTGCTCGCAGGTCGAAGAAAACGGAGGTATCTGAAAAAACCGGAAAAATAAAACGAAAAAAACGCTTTGGAAAATCCATTGCTAACAAAGCACCAGCTATGCTCATTGAAATATTGCGTCAAAAATGCATTTCTCTGGGTTTGCCAGGTGTGGTAGATGTGCCAACATCGATCAAGGCCAGCCAATACAATCATCAATCCAAAGATTACATCAAAAAGAATTTATCAGAACGCTGGAATGATATGCCAGATGGAGAAAAAATACAACGCGACTTGTATTCTGCATTTTTATTGCAGCACTGTACACCAGAATTAAATGCCTTTGACCAAGAATCTCTCCAACAGGACTATCCGCGATTCGTACAATACCACCATCAAGTGATGCAACAACTAAGCGAGATGCCAAAGACACCTTCCAGTATGGGCATCCGGCGACGTACTAGTTAACAGAAAAAACACGGGGTGTTCGCACCACAAAAACCGGTCGATTGTCCGTCCGAGGCTGTCGATAATGGCGACGTAGGTCGCTTTGGCAGCAGAAAAGTCTGGGAAAATAGTCAGCGCAGTCAACATTCTTTGTTCGACTGAAAAGCTATCTACCAACTTACAGCACATTCTACAAAATAGCGCAAAATATTTTTGCCGACGCAACCTACGTAGCGTGTGCTGAGGCAAAGTCTGGGGGAGAATAAGGTACCCATAAAATACCACGACGCAACCTACGTAGCGTGTGCTGAGGCAAAGCCCAGGTATTCGATGGTTGTTCCAGCCGGGATAGGACGCAACCCACGTAGCGTGTGCTGAGGCAAAGTCCCCCAAATGAAAAGGCAGCCCCCACCGGCGCTTTGACGCAACCCACGTAGCGTGTGCTGAAGCAAAGAATTCTCGCACCTTTGACAGTATCTATATAAAAGAGAGGACAACAGTCTATATCTCCCAATGATAAAAATAGCCAGAGCAGGAAAAAATCTGCTCTGGCTATTGTTCGCTTCCAATGTATTTCTTACTTTCCCTAATTAAGTTACAGTAACCCTTTGTAATTTCGGCGGGCATATAAAATCCTACGAATCTGCACCGTATCGCCAGCGATCACATAGAAAACCAGGTAGTTTTTCACGATAAGGTAGCGATACCCACGAGCCGCCAGTGCCAAATCTTTCGGTCTGGGGCATCGTTCTGGCATTTGGGAAAGTCCGGCAATTTCCTCTACCAGCAAATCATAGTATTTCAACGCAACATCAGGAGAGAGTGTATTCAGGTAGTCGATTACTTCCTCCATATCCTGCTTGGCTCTAGGAAATATCTTGATCTTATAATTTTCCATGGACTTTCTCCCGCAGAGATTTGGCCAGCGTCAAAAAGTCTTCCCCCTCAGCGCCGGAAGCGATCTCTTCTTCCGCTACCGCCAACTTTCCATAGAGGTCGATCAGCGCCTGCTGGCGTTCATATTCCTCCATACTGATCACGACCATGTCACCACTTCCGTTGCGGGTGATATAAACCGGCTCACGGGTCTGGTGACAAAAGTCAGAGATCTCGTTGGCGCTGTTGCGAAGATCAGAAATGGGACGAATACTAGGCATAGTACGCACCTCCTTGTTTACGCTTCTAGTATAGCAAAATTAAGAGCAATTAACAACATAAATTTTGAGTACAAAGAAAGTATCTGACCCATGATTGCATTTCTTCACACAAAAGGATATAATTATGTGAGCAGAATCACAAAATTCTAAAGAAAAATGTGATGGAGGGGTGTTATGGAACGACTGATCTTACAACGGCTCTTGAAATGGAAACACTCCCCCTACCGCAAACCGCTCATTTTGAAAGGCGTGCGGCAGGTGGGCAAGACGTGGATCTTAAAGGAATTTGGCCGGCGGTACTATGAAAACGTCGCCTATTTTAACTTCGATGAGCAGGAGGAATATCAGCAATTTTTCGAGACGACGAAGAACGTGGACCGTATTTTGCAAAACCTGATGCTGGCCAGCGGGCAGACGATCCACCCGGAAAAGACGCTGATCATTTTTGACGAGGTGCAGGACTGCCCCAAGGTCATCAACGCCATGAAATATTTTTGCGAGAACGCGCCGCAGTACCACGTGGCCTGCGCCGGTTCCCTGCTGGGCATCGCGCTGGCCAAGCCCTCTTCTTTCCCGGTGGGCAAGGTCAATTTTATGCAGATCGACCCCATGACGTTCACCGAGTTTTTGCTGGCCAACGGCGACAAGAACCTGGCGCAGTATCTGGAGCAGATCGACACACTGGCCCCTCTTCCGGACGCTTTTTTCAACCCGCTCTATGAAAAACTCAAGATGTACTATGTGACCGGCGGAATGCCGGAACCCGTCCTCATGTGGACCGAGGCACGGGACATCGAGGCCATGCAGGAGGCGCTCTCCAACATCGTGGACGCTTACGAACGGGATTTTGCCAAGCATCCCGACACCCGCGAGTTCCCCAAAATTTCGATGATCTGGAAGTCCATCCCCTCACAGCTGGCCCGCGAGAACAAGAAATTCCTCTATAAAGTCGTCAAAGAGGGCGCCAGGGCGCGGGAATATGAGGACGCCCTGCAATGGCTGGTGGATGCCCGTCTGGTCCACAAGGTCTATCGAAGCACAGCGCCGGGCCTGCCCGTGTCGGCGTATGACGACCTGTCCGCCTTCAAAATTTATCTGGTCGACGTCGGCCTGCTCCGCCGCCTGGCCCAGCTGTCCCCCACCGCCTTTGGGGAGGGCAATCGGCTGTTTACGGAGTTCAAGGGGGCGCTGACCGAAAACTATATCCTGCAATCCCTCCTCCCCCAATTTGAGGTCATGCCCCGCTACTGGAGCCAGAGCAACCCGCCTTACGAAGTCGATTTTCTCATCCAGCGGGAAAACGACATTTTCCCTGTCGAGGTCAAATCAGAGACCAATGTCACCAGTAAGAGTATGAAAAAATTCAAGGAGCTGTTTCCCGATCAAGTCAAGCTCCGCGTGCGCTTCTCGTTGGAAAACTTGAAGCTGAATGACGATGTGCTGAACATCCCCCTCTTCCTGGCCGACCAAGCAGACCGCCTGATCGGGCTGGCCTTGGCGCAGAGGAAGCACGAACATCCCCTCTCATAAATCGCAAAAACCACCAGGGCAGTTTTTTCTACCCTGGTGGTTTTCCGCCACGTGGCTTTCTTCGTTACCGTGTCGTACTCGATCAGTCCGGCATCCATTTCGCAAAAATCACATCAGGCAGGCCTGTTCTCAGTCAGAGTCTTGACTTCGTCAACACTGATTTCCAGTACATCGGCAATATCTTCATAGGTATATTTGCCGGAATTCAACATACGCTGCGCAATCTTGACCATTCTGGCTTTATCGGCTTCACGCGCAGCTTCATTTCTCATATCTTCCATAACCTTGCACATAGTCGCAACTCCTTCCGTATCTTCTTTGAAATAGCGAACTCTGTCCGCCAGAATCTGATAGTGCATCTCTTCGGCGCTGGTGCAGGAAAAGTCGTGCATCAGCTGCCCCAGAGCCGTATCGTCTTTGATTTGGGCGTTCACATATAGGATATGCGATTCGTCCCCAAACAATGCGCCGGTTTCTCTGACCGTCCGGTCAATATGATAGATCGGGTGGCCATCGCCCAGCACATCATGCTCGGTGATGAAAATGACATAGGTTTCGTTCAGCTTCTCATATTCATCGCCGGGTTCGGTCACATTAGCGTCGATCAGACTGCTGTTATACCGGGCACGCTTCACGCCAGCGCCTTTATCGCTGCGCTGCACCTCGATATTGTAGACGCGGTCTGTTTCATCGACGGCCAGAATATCCAGCCGCACAGAGCGTCCCTGCAAATTCTTAATACCGTGTTGGCCGTGTGCACGCTGTACACGCAGATCGGTGCGCTGTAAGATGATCTGGAGCAGGAACTCGGCACAGGCTTTGTCCTCAAACACCTTATTCATAAAATCATCGTCCAGCAAACGCAGACCGCGTAAACGCTGCAAATCCTCTGCGTGCTTGCGCTCAAAATCTAAATCGGACATCACTTCACATCCTATCTCATCTATAATATAACATGGAAATACCAATGGTTCAAGCTGTTGTTTTTGAACTTTTTCGCCAGTTCGTTATTTCGCTGGCGCTGTTCTGATAATGACATATTGATGCTCCTATCAACAAATGCAAAGAGGCTGTCTCATAAAGAGACAGCCCCTTTTGGTGCTTATTGATCGGGATGTGTTGATTGGGGTGGCTTACTTGCCGAAGTAACGCTTCAGCAGGCCAGCCAGGGCCTTGCCGTGGCGGGCCTCGTCGCGGGCCATCTCATGCACGGTGTCGTGGATGGCGTCCAGGTTCAGCTCCTTGGCACGCTTTGCCAGGTCGGTCTTGCCGGCGGTGGCGCCGTTCTCGGCCTCAACGCGCATCTGCAGGTTCTTCTCGGTGGAGTCGGTCACGACCTCGCCCAGCAGCTCGGCGAACTTCGCAGCGTGCTCAGCCTCTTCCCAAGCGGCCTTCTCCCAGTACAGGCCGACCTCAGGATAGCCCTCGCGGTGGGCCACACGGGCCATGGCCAGGTACATGCCGACCTCGGTGCACTCGCCGGTGAAGTTGGCACGCAGGTCCTCCATGATGTCCTCCGGAGCGCCCTGGGCCACGCCGACCACGTGCTCAGCAGCCCAGCTCATTTCGGGGCCCTGCTCCACGAACTTAGAAGCGGGAGCATGGCACTGAGGACATTCCTTGGGGGGCTGCTCGCCCTCGTAAACATAACCACAAACGCTGCAAACAAACTTTTTCATATTCAAATACCTCCATATCTGTTCCCCCGAAGGGGATGAGAATCGTTGATGTTCTTAGGTTCTCCGGACAGGCACCCTGTCCTTGGGAACAACTATATTTTACACGTTGCTCTTCCCTTTGTAAACCCTCAAAACCATGATATTTGGGCCTTTATTTGCAAATTAAGGTGACCTGGGTCACAGCTTTTTGATCGTCTCCAAGAGGGCCTGCCGGTCATACAAAGCAGACAAAACCGGCAGCATCGCGTTGGGGGAAAGATGGGCCGGCAGGTCCAGGGCCTGGAGCAGCGCCTGCCGCTTTTCCTTGCTCCCCGGCCCACCGGACAGGCCCCAGGCGAAGAGGTCTGCCTTGGTCAGCGGCGGGGCCTTGGGAGCCTCGTCTCCGCCGTCTAAGATCGTCGCCCCGGCCTGTCGGAGGGCCTGCTCCAGGACCGCCGGTGACATTCCCTCGACGCCCAGCTTTCCCTCCTTGCCGGGGTGCTTTTTGCGCTTTTCCTTGCCGGGGCGGTCGGGGATGTACGCCTGCTTCACCTGGTCCTTGGGCAAGGCCCCTTTCAGGTAATTGCGGATGACGAAGCCCGCCCCGTCGCTGTCGGTGAGGAGGATGAGACCCCGCTTCTCCCCCACCCGGCGCAGGAGCGCCAGCTTCTCCTTGTCCTTGAAAATGCCAAAACCAGACGTTTCCAAAATCACGGCATCCACCACTTGAGAGAGGGTATTTTTGTCATAGCGGCCCTCGACCACGATGGCCTCTTGGATCTTTAACATGCTCTCCCTCCTGCGGCCAGCTCCAGCATCAGGGAGACCAGCAGATCGTTCGGGTCCGCCCCGGCCACGGATTTCATGGCCAGGTCCGTCTCGGCGCAGCGGCGCATGGCCGTGCGGCACCAGTCCAGCCCGTGGCGGCGGGCCATGTCCATGAGCTTGTCCGCCGGATACGTCGAGCGCATCCCCCACAGCTCCATGAGCCACCGGCTGCTCTGCCGGGCCTCCAGGGCCACCCGCGCCGTGTAGAGCTGGCGGAAGTGCTTGCCCAGCACGGCCAGGATCATGATCGGCTCCTGCCGCAGCTGAAAAAGGTCCCCCAGGGTCGCAAAGGCCTGGTCCATCTGCCGCCGCCCCAGGGCGTCGGTCATCTCAAAGACCTTCGCGTCGATCACAGGGATGGCCACCGCGTCGATGTCCTGCCGGGTCACCCGGCGGTTTTTCGCAAAGGCCCCGATCTTGCCGATCTCGGAAATGAGGCCGTTCATCAAGTCTCCGCAGAGGAAGATGAGGTACTGGGCGTCCGCCGTGTCGATCTCATGCCCCAAGGCCCGGAACCGGCGGCCGATCCAGTCGACCAAGTCTCCCTGCTGCTGGCGGGCAAATTGGACCACTTGGCCCTTTTCCTGGATGGCCCCCGCCAGCTTTCTCATGCGAGCGTCGCTCTTGTAGGGCACCGTGTCGTAGACAAAGACCAGGCAGCAATACTCCGGCAGGTCCGACAAGATCTTCGTCATGGCCGTGCGCTCTCCCTCCGGGGCCTTGAACAGGTCGTAGTCGTTGACCACGATCAGGGTCCGGGGGCTCATCATGGGCAGGGCGTCCACCGTCTCCCCCAGGCGCTGGGCGGTCAGGCCCTTGCCGGGGAGCAGATGATAGTTGAAGCTCTCCATGCCGCCGGGGATGAGCTTGGCCTTCATCTGGTCCAGATAGTAGTCCCGGAGATAGGCCTCCTCCCCGTGGAAAATATACAGGGAGCCGATGGTCCCCTGGGACAGGTCTTTCTTGAACTTCCGATAGACCGCCTGGGCGGCGGACTTGTCGTTTCGTTTCGTTGCCATTTTAGGATGTCTCCCCTTCCTGGGCGTAGATGGTGATGCTGCCGTGGCGGTCGGTGCGGTAAATGGCAGCCCCCGCCGCTTCCAGCCGCGCTAGCGTCTCCGGGGCCGGGTGGCCGTAGGTGTTGCGGCCCACGGAGATCATGGCCAAGTCCGGCTGAGTCGCTTGCAGCAAGGCTTCGCTGGTGGAATACTTCGAGCCGTGATGCCCGGCGATGAGGCACTCGATGTCCGGCAGCTTCTCCCGGTTGGCCAGGCGCACCTCTTCCTCCCCCGGCATATCGCCGGTGAGCAGAGCCTCCCAAGTGCCCTTGGCGCAGAGGACGGAGACACATTGCTCGTTGCTCTCCCCACCGCTGCCCACGGGGGCGTAGAGCGTCAGCCGGGCCTGGCCCAGCGCCACCTGACATGTCTCTGTCACATAGTGGATCGGGATGCCCTGCTCCGCCGCCTGGGCCTCGATCTCTTGGCGCAGCGGGCTGTCCGGGTCCACATCCGGGACGGCGATGGCCCCGACCTTGACCCGCTCCAAAAGCTCCGGCACGCCCCCGGCGTGGTCCTCGTGGAAATGCGTTAGGACCAAGAGATCCACATAGCTGGAGCCGATGGACTGCAAATAGGTCGCCGCCGTGTCCCCCGGTCGTTTCGTCCCGCCGCAGTCGATGAGCGCACGGGACTTCTGGGATGTCACGACCACGCTCTGCCCCTGCCCCACATCCAAGACAGTCAGCGCCAGGTCTTGTCGCTGCGCGGTCTTTGCCGTGAGCAGGGCGGACAGGCACAGCGTCACCACGCAGGCACAGGCCGGCAAGATAGGCCGTTTCTCTTTGACCGGAGCCAGGAGACACAGCAGCACAAGCCCATAGACGAACAAGGCCCACGCCGCGTAATAGCCCCGGTCCATCTCCACCGCCGCCAGGCTGATCTGACTGGCCTTCCCCGCAAACCAGAAAAAATAGCGAATGGGCAGACCCACCAGCTCGGCCAGAAGATGCCCGACGGGAAAACAAACTGCGCCCACCAGCACCGACAGCGCCCCGCCCACAAAGGCCAGGGACACCGCCCAGCTCGCGCAGAGATTCGCCAGGGGGGCAATGAGCGAAAACCGCCCGAAATAATACCAGGACAAGGGAACGGTAAAGACCATCGCCGCCAGACTGACGGTCAGGATCCCAAACACCGGTCGCAGCCAGCGTTTCGCTTTGCGGGGAAAGGGCTTCAGCCAGGCCTTGCACCAGTTCTCCCCAAAGAGCAGGATCCCCAGCGTGGAAAGAAACGAAAATTGCAGACCCGCGTTGGCCGCCGCCCAGGGGTTCCAGGCCAGCAAAAGCAGGAGGGCCGTGCTCAGCCCGGTAAAGCAGTTGTACTCCCGCCCCAAGAGCGGGGCCAGCAGGGCCAGGGTGCATAAGATCGCCGCTCGAACCGTCCCCGGCCCGCTGCCGGTCATGAGACAGAAGGCCAACAGGACCGGAAGCAAGACAAGCAGCGAGCGTTTCTTCCTGGGGTCCAGGAAAAGCGTCAGCACACCCATGAGAAACGTCACGTGCAGGCCAGAAATCACCACCACATGGCCCAGCCCGACCCGGTTAAAGTTGTCCTTGTCCGCCTGTTCCAGGCCGCTCTTATCTCCCGTCAAAATGGCCCGGAGAAAGCCTGCCTCGTGTTCGGGATACAGGCGGTCGACGGTCTGTCTGATCTTCCCGGACAAAATCGTCAGGGCATAGCGGGGCGGGATGCCCTCCGCTTTTGTGACGGTGATGTCACCGTAAGCCTTGGCACTCAGGTGAATGCCCTGGGAGGCGTAGTACAGGCTGTCCTCCCCGCGGGACGCATCCGCCGGGGTGCAGTAGGCCACGCAGGAGAGCTTGTCCCCTGGGCGCAAGTCCGACAGGCTGCTGTCCCCATAGAGGAGGACAGGGACCTTGCGGCCCTCCCCCTCCCCGGCCTGGAGGATCACGCGGGCACCGTAGTCTGTGCGCTCCGGCCAGCGGGTGACGACGGCATCCAGCTGAACCGTTCGGTTTTCCATGGCCTGGGCTGGGGAAACGAACACCGCACCATAGATCACCAGCCACACCAGGGCGATCCCCGCCCCTACCAGCAGCCGCCGGGCCTGGGGCCAGCGGCCCAGGCCACGGAGCAGGAAGCCGATGGAAACACAGGCCAAGCCCACCGCCGCCAGCCAGACAGCTCCGCCCAGGAGCACACCCGCCAGAGACGCCAGGGCAAAGCCCGCCGTGAACCAGATGAGGGGCGTAGACGGCACCCTTTGTAATGTTAGAACCGGCACGCTGCATCACCTCGCTGGGCAAAAAGGCCCGCGCCGCCGGAGGGGGCGCGGGCTTTTCGTTTGGTGGGATCGATCGGCTTCGATCAGCCGGGAGGCCAGGTCATGTCCCGGCCGGCCAGGACGTGGAAATGCAGGTGGAAGACGCTCTGTCCCGCCTGCTCCCCGCAGTTGGACACCACGCGGAAGTCGGTGATGCCCTGCTCCTGGGTGATCTTGCTGATGACCTCGAAGCAGTGGGCCACCACGGCAGAGTTTTCCGGGGTAATGGCGCCGCAGGACTTGATGTGGGCCTTGGGGATCACCAGAAAGTGCGTGGGGGCCTGGGGGTCGATGTCGTAGAAGGCATAGACCTGGTCATCCTCATAGACCTTCTTGGAGGGGATCTCTCCCCCCGCGATCTTGCAGAATAAGCAGTCGCTCATGGGGTTGCTCCTTTCGTGATTTTTTCTGGTTTATTGTTCGGGGACCACGGCGAAGAAAACCAAATCCCCGTCGCTGTCGTTGATGAGGCTGTGGGCGTGTCCCTTGGGGCAGTAGTGGCAGGCGCCGGGGGCGAGGGGCTCATAGGCCCCGTCACACAGGACCTTGCCGGTGCCGGAGAGGATATAGATCACCTCGCAGTTCGTCTCGTGGGTGTGCAGGCCGATGGAGGCCCCGGCGGGGAGCTTGCCCTGCAAGACTTTTACAGGGCCGTCGCTCCACTTTTTCAGGTGGACTTCTTTTTCCCCATCCCGCATGTGAGGCACGATGTCTACGGGCAGTTTTTCTAAGTCGATCAACATACGGCGTTCGCTCCTTTGCTCACAGGCCCAGCTTCACGGCCACGTAATCGTCCACGGAAGCCAGGGCGTCATCCAGCTTGAGCATATCTTTGCCGCCGCCCATGGCGCTGTCGGGCTTGCCGCCGCCCTTGCCGCCGCAAATGGTGCAGACGTTCTTGACCAGGTCGCCGGCCTTGATGCCCTTGGCGATGGCGTTCTTGCCGCAGACGGCCAGGAAGGAGATCTTCTCGCCGCTGGTGGAGGCCAGGACTGCCACGACGTTGGGCTCTTTGTCCTTCAGGAAGTCGCCCATCTGGCGCAGCGTAGCGGCGTCCACATTCTCGCGGGAGGCCGTCAGGACCTTCAGCTCACCCACGGTCTTGGCGGACATGAGGAACTGGCGGGCTTCGCCCACAGAGGCCTCGGCCTTGAACTTCTCGATCTCCTGGTGCAGCTTCTTGGCCTCGGCCATCATGGCCTTGGCCTTCTCCCGCAGCTCGCCGGGCTTGGCCTTGAGAACGGCAGCAGCCTCAAAGAGCATCTTCTGATTCTGATTCATCACGTCCAGAGAGAGCTTGCCGGTGGTGGCCTCGATGCGGCGCACGCCGGAGGCCACGGAGAACTCATTGGAGATATGGAACACGCCGACCTTGGCGGTGTTGGACAGGTGGGTGCCGCCGCAGAACTCAACGGAGTAGCCCTCGCCCATATCCACCACGCGGACGACCTCGCCGTACTTCTCGCCGAAGAGGGCGATGGCGCCCTTCTTCTTGGCCTCTTCAATGGGCAGTTCCTCGGTCACAACGTCATAGCCTTCCAGCACGGCCTCGTTGACCAGGGCGCTGACCTTGGCCAGCTCCTCGGCCGTCAGGGCGGAGAAGTGGGTGAAGTCGAAGCGCAGACGGTCAGGCTCCACCAGAGAACCGGCCTGGTGGACGTGGTCACCCAGCACGGTCCGCAGGACCTTGTCCAGCAGGTGGGTGGCGGTGTGCGCCCGCATGATGGCCTTGCGGCGGTCCACGTCGATGGTGGCGGTCACCGTGTCGCCCACCTTCAGGCTGCCCTGGGTGAGCTTGCCGTAGTGCATGAACTTGCCGCCCTTGTTCTTCTGCACGTCGGTGACGTTGTAGGTCATGCCCTCGGCGGTGATGGTGCCGTGGTCGGCCACCTGGCCGCCCATCTCGGCGTAGAAGGGGGTGGTGTCCAGGACCACGATGGCCTCCATGCCGGAGACGATCTCGTCCACCAGCTGGTCCTCCGCCACGATCGCGACCACTTTTGCGCCGGTGATCTCGGTCTTGTCATAGCCGTCGAAGACGGTGGAGGGGATCTCCTTGCCGAACTCCACGCCGGACCAGCCCAGGTCGCCCAGGGCCTCGCGGGCCTTCCGGGCACGGACGCGCTGGGCCTCCATCTCCTCGTCGAAGGCAACGCGGTCCAGGGTCATGCCCTCGTCCTGGACCATCTCCTCGGTCAGGTCCACGGGGAAGCCATAGGTATCATAGAGCTTGAAGGCATCCTTGCCGGAGAACTGCGTCTCACCCTTGGCCTTGTGCTCGGCCAGCAGGTCGGCGAAGATCTTCATGCCGCCGTCGATGGTCTTGGCAAAGTTCTCCTCCTCAGTGCGGACGACCTTGGTGATATAGTCCTGCTTCTGGCGCAGGTCCTTGTACTCGCCCTCGTTCTCGTGGATGACGGTATCCAGGATCTGATACAGGAAGGGCTCGTTCACGCCCAGCAGCTTGCCGTGGCGGGCGGCCCGGCGGAGCAGGCGGCGCAGGACATAGCCCCGGCCCTCGTTGGAGGGCAGCACGCCGTCGCAGATCATAAAGGTAGCGGAGCGGATGTGGTCGGTGATGATCCGCAGAGACACGTCACTGGCCTGGCTGTCGCCGTAGTGCGCACCGGTCAGCTCAGAGACTTTATTCGTGATGTTCATCACGGTGTCTACGTCGAACAGGGAGTTGACGTTCTGACAGATGACGGCCAGACGCTCCAGGCCCATGCCGGTGTCGATGTTCTTCTGGGCCAGCTCGGTGTAGTGGCCCTCGCCGTCGTTGTCAAACTGGGTAAAGACGTTGTTCCAGACCTCCATATAGCGGTCGCAGTCGCAGCCGGGCTTGCAGTCGGGGCTGCCGCAGCCGAACTCCTCGCCGCGGTCGTAATAGACCTCAGAGCAGGGGCCGCAGGGACCGGAGCCGTGCTCCCAGAAGTTGTCTTCCTTGCCCATGCGGTAGATGCGGTCCTCCGGGATGCCCACTTCGTCCCGCCAGATGTTGAAGGCCTCGTCGTCCTCCTGGTAGACAGAGGGATACAGCCGGTCCTTTTCCAGGCCCACCCACTTGGGGTCGGTCAAAAACTCCCAGGTCCAGGCAATGGCCTCGTGCTTGAAGTAATCGCCGAAGGAGAAGTTGCCCAGCATCTCGAAATAGGTGCCGTGGCGGGCGGTGTGACCGATGTTCTCGATGTCGCCCGTCCGGATACATTTCTGGCAGGTGCAGACCCGGCGGCGGGGCGGCTCCTCCTCCCCCTTGAACCAGGGCTTCATGGGGGCCATGCCGGCGTTGATGAGCAGCAGGGAGGGGTCGTTCTCCGGCACCAGGGGGAAGCTGGGCAGGCGCAGGTGTCCCTTAGACTCAAAGAAGGTCAGGAACATCTCTCTCAATTCATTCAATCCATAATACTTATGCATAACATACCTCCGATGTGAAAATACAAAAAAACTGCAAAAACGGAAACAAAAAAAGCCCCTCCCCACCATAGGGACGGAGCTTCACGCTGCGCGGTACCACCCTAATTTCACAGGCAGACTAACACGCCTGTGATCTCAGTTCATTCTGTAACGGGAATGTCCCGGTCCGGTCCTCCCGGACGGCTCGGAAGTGGCTTTGCGCTGGGCTGGGCCGAGGGGCTTTCACCGCTCCCCCTCTCGCTTGGGCCGCCGCTGGCGCATGGGCTTCCTCATGGCCATGATCACTGTATCATCGCTTGGTTGTTTTCTATTCTACCATGCTTTTTCCCGCTGTCAAGGGCGGAAATCGACGAATCCTCCGGGGATTTTGGCGGAAAGATGGTGGAGGGCGCGAAAAACCGGCAGCAAGACGCACCTTGCTGCCGGTTTTGGGTTCCTTAGGAATGGGTTGGAATGGATCTTCTCAGCCCTTCTGGCCCAGGGCGAAGGCGACCTTGTTCAGTTCCAGGACCTTGGCGGGGACGTTGGCCTCCAGAGAGGCCTGCCAGGCCTCGGCAGGGATGTTGGGGAAATAATGGGACAGGCGGCCCATGAGGACCATGTTCACCGCCTTGGAGGACCCGGCCTGGTCGGCCAGGGCCAGGCAGTCCATGGCATCCACTTTAATGCCCTTGGCCCGCATCTTATCCACCAGATCCTCCGGGTACTTGGCCAGGCCCGCAATGACGGGCATAGGCTCCATCTGCTGGGTGTTGGTGACGATCTGGCCGGTGGGTTTCAGATACTCGATCCAGCGGGCGGCCTCCAGCAGCTCGAAGGAGACGATGAAGTCGGCCTCGCCCTTGTCGATGATGGGCGAATAGACCTTGTCGCCGAACCGGACATAGGTGACCACGCTGCCGCCCCGCTGGCTCATGCCGTGGACCTCGGAGACCTTCACGTCATACCCGGCGTTCACCAGCAGGTGGCCCAGCATCTTGGAGGCCAGCAGGGAGCCCTGGCCCCCCACGCCTACGATCATAATATTCACAGTTTCCACTTGGCGTATCCTCCTCAAAATCAAACAGTCAAGGCGTCCCGGTGGCACATCTGCATGCACACCTGGCAGCCGATACATTGGGTCTTGTCGATCTCCGCCTTCCCGTCCCGCAGACTCAGGGCCGGGCAGCCGATGCGCATACACAGGCCGCAGCCGTTGCACTTGTCGTGGTCCACCTTCAGGGGGGCAGCCTTGGGGACCTCTTTCAGCATCACGCAGGGACTGCGGGTGATGATGACGGAGGGCTCCTCAGCGGCCAGCTCCTCTTTCAGGACCTGGTCCATCTCTTTCAGGTGGTTGGGGTTCACCACCCGCACCCGCCGGAAGCCCACGGCCTTGCACAGGGCCTCCAGATCCACTTTCCCCGCCGGTTCGCCCCGGAGGTTCTTGCCGGTGGTGGGGTTCTGCTGGTGGCCGGTCATGCCGGTGATGGAGTTGTCCAGGATCAGGACGGTGGAGTTGGTGCGGTTGTAGGCGATGTCCGTGATGCCGGTGATGCCGGAGTGGATGAAGGTGGAGTCGCCGATCACGGCCACGCTGTTCTTCTCATGGGCCGCGCCGCCGGCCAGATTAAAGCCGTGCAGGCCGGAGCAGGAGGCCCCCATGCAGACGTTCAGGTCCATGGCGTTCAGGGGCGGCATGACGCCCAAGGTATAGCAGCCGATGTCGCCGTAAACCATGCACTTATTTTTCGACAGGGTGTAGAACACGCCCCGGTGGGGACATCCGGCGCACATGACGGGGGGACGGCCGGGAATTTCGTCTTCCAGCGTGACGGTCTCCTTCTCCGGCCGACCGAGACAGCGGGCGACGACCCCCTGGGTCAGCTCGTCGATCATGGGCAGGACGTCTTTGCCGCTGACCTCCACGCCGATCTGCCGGCAGTGGTTCTCAATGATGGGCTCCAGCTCTTCCACCACCAGGACCTTGTCCACCTGGGCGGCAAAGTCCTGGATCTTCTGCACCGGCATCGGCCAGGACAGGCCCAGCTTCAGCACGCAGGCTTTGTCGCCAAAGACCTCGCGGACATATTGATAGCTGGTGGAAGAGGTGATGATGCCGATGGAGGTATCCTCCCCCATCTCCATGCGGTTGAGGAAGGTAGTCTCTGCCAGCTCCGTCATGGCGGCGGTGCGTTCTTCAACGCGATGGTGCGCCTTCATGGAGTTGGTGGTCATCATGACCCGCAGAGGGTCCTTCACATACTCCCGCTTGGGGACTTCCTGCCGCGCCCCCTTCTCCACGATGCTTTGGGAGTGGGAGATCCGCGTACACATCCGCAGTAGGATGGGCGTGTGGTATTCCTCGGAGAGGCGAAACGCCTCCTTGGCAAAGGTCAGCGCCTCCTGGCTGTCCGAAGGCTCCAGCATGGGGACCTTGGCAGAGATGGCGTAGTGGCGGGAGTCCTGCTCGTTCTGGGACGAGAACATGCCGGGGTCATCCGCCACGCAGATGACGAGGCCCGACTCGACGCCCTGATAGGAAATGGTAAACAGCGGGTCCGCTGCCACGTTCAGGCCCACGTGCTTCATGCAGCAGGCCGAGCGCACACCCCCCAGGGCGGCCCCGTGGGCCACCTCCAGGGCGACCTTTTCATTGGGCGCCCACTCGCAGTAGATCTCCGGGTATTTGGCGGCTTCTTCGGTGATCTCCGTGCTGGGGGTACCGGGGTAGCTGGAGATCACGCCGCACCCGGCCTCGTATAGTCCACGGGCAACGGCTTTGTTGCCCAGCATCAGTTCTTTCATGTGTTCCTCCGTGTTTCGTTGTCTTCCTGGGGGGCCGTCTCGCCCTCCTTGGTCTGCTCCACCCGTTCCATCACCTCGGCCAGGGCCCCGGTGCCGTAGTTCAGGACCCGGTTGACCCGGCTGACCGTGGCGGAGCTGGCCCCGGTCTCGCTGAGGATGGTGGTGTAGACCTTGCCGGCGTGGAGCATCCTGGCCACGTCGAACCGCTGCTCCATGGCCCGCAGCTCGGTCACGGCGCACAGATCGTCAAAAAACCGGCAGCATTCCTCCACGCTGTTCAGGGCGGCGATGTGCTCATATAGATCCAGGCTGCGCTCTTTCTTCTTTGCTCTCGGCATGGCGTTTCCCTCCTTGCGGCGTATGGCGTTGTCTTAGCTCCGGTTCTGCTGGGCCACCAGATGCTCGGCCCCGTAGCGCTTGCGCAGGACGGGCTTTTCGATCTTGCCGGTGGCGTTGCGGGGGATCTCGGCAAAGATGATCTTCCGGGGGCGCTTATACCGGGGCAGCGCCAGGCAGAAGTCGTTGATCTCCGCCTCGTCGCAGACGGCACCCGGCTTGAGCTCGATGACTGCGCCGCAAATTTCGCCCAGACGCTTGTCGGGCAGGCCGATGACGGCCACGTCCTTGATCTTATCGTTGGTGCGCAGGAAGTCCTCGATCTGGACGGGGTAGATGTTCTCGCCGCCGGAGACGACCACGTCCTTCTTCCGGTCCACCAGGAAGTAGAAGCCGTCGGCGTCCTGCATGGCCATGTCACCGGTGTAGAGCCAGCCGTCCTTCAAGACCTCGGCGGTGGCTTCGGGGTTGTTGTAATAGCAGGTCATGACGCCGGGGCCCTTCACGCACAGCTCGCCGACCTCGCCCTGGGGCACGGCGTTGCCCTGCTCGTCCACGACCTTGACCTCCCAGCGGTAGCCGGGGATGCCGATGGCACCGACCTTGTGGATGTTCTCCATGCCCAGGTGGACGCAGCCCGGGCCGGTGGACTCGGACAGGCCGTAGTTGGTGTCGTACTTGTGGTGGGGGAAATACTCCTTCCAGCGGCGGATCAGGGAGGGGGGCACGGGCTGGGCGCCGATGTGCATCAGCTTCCACTGGTCCAGCTTGTAATCCGAGAGCTTGATGTCGCCCCGGTCCAGAGCGTCCAGAATATCCTGCGCCCAGGGCACCAGCAGCCAGACGATGGTACATTGCTCGTCGGAAACGGCCTTGAGAATGATTTCCGGGGAGGTCCCCTTCAGCAGCACGGCCTTGCTCCCGGCGAACAGGCTGCCCATCCAGTGGAACTTTGCGCCGGTGTGGTACAGGGGCGGGATGCAGAGGAAGGTATCGTCATGCTGGATGTCATGGTGCTTCTGCTCCATCTCAGCGGCCTGGGTCAGGCTGCGGTGCTTATGTAGAATGGCCTTGGGGAAGCCGGTGGTGCCGGAGGAGAAGTAGATGGCGCCGTCGTCATCGTCGGTGATGAGGACCTGGGGAGGCGCAGAGGAGCAGTCGGCGGACAGCTCCCGGTAGCTCTCGGCAAAGGTCGGGCAGTTGTCGCCCACGTAGATGAGCAGGCGGCCCTTGCTCAGCTTCTCGGCCACGCTCTCGATCCGGCCGATGAACTCCGGCCCGAAGACCAGGACCTGGACCTCCGCCAGGTCGGCGCAGTATTCGATCTCCTCGGCGGAGTAACGGAAGTTGAAGGGCACCGCCAAGGCCCCGGTCTTGAGGATGCCGAAGTAGATGGGCAGCCACTCCAGGCAGTTATACATCAGAATGGCCACCTTGTCGCCCTTTTTCACGCCGCGGGAGAGCAGCATGTTGGCAAAGCGGTTGGCCTTTTCGTTAAAGACGTTCCAGGTGATCTCCCGGCGATACGGCTCGTCGGTGGTGGGCTGGATGAGGTCATATTCCTTCCAGGTCATCCGGCGGGTCTCTTTGATCTCAGGGTTCAGTTCCACCAGGGCGGTCTCGTTGCCGTAGAGCTTGACGTTGCGTTCCAAAAAATCAATAACGGGCATAGTGACGGTCCTTTCTCTGTGACGGGTCCAAAGCGGATGCTTCATCCTTTACAGCTTTAAACCCTTAGTGCATTATGTTTTACTCTAGCACGACAGAGCAGGAAAGTCAAGGGAGCCGTTCGACTCCCTTGCTGTTTCCGTCAAAAATTTTCCCTCAGGGCTGGTCCAGCTTGGCCTCCAGCTGCCGCAGCAGGGCCTCACTCTCCTGGGCCACGGCCTGCAAGGCCCCGGCCTGGAAGGGAGAGCGGAGGCCGGCCTCCTCCAGCAGGTCGGTAAAGACCTTCTCCCCGCCCTGGGAGAGGAAGCGAACGTAGCGGGCGAAGGCGTCCGCGTAGTCCTTCCGGCTCTCCAGCAGGAATTGCAGGGCTGCCGTCTGGGCCAGGCAGTAGTCGATATAATAGAACGGCGTCTCATAGATGTGCATCTGATACTGCCAGCGGGTCCCCTCTTCCAGGTAGGGGATGCCGTCAAAGGTGATGTGGGGGCGGAACTCGGCCTCCAGCTTCCGCCAGGCGGCCTTGCGCTCTTCGGGCGTCCAGTCGGGGTTTTCATAGACCTGGCGCTGGAAGTCGTCCACGATGGTGCCGTAGGGCAGGAAGGACAGGGCATCCAGCAGGTGCATGAACTCATACCGCCCGGCATCCTCGCCGAAGAACTTGTCCATATAGGGCCAGGCAAAGAACTCCATGCTCATGGAGTGGGTCTCCGCCGTCTCCATGCCGCCCACGCCCAGCTCCACGACGAACGGATTCTTGGCCGTCTTATAGTCGGCAAAGGCGTGCCCGGCCTCGTGGGTGACCACATCCACGTCCCCGGCGGTGCCGTTGAAGTTGGCCAGAATAAAAGGCTGGTGGTAGGCGGGGAAATGGGTGCAGTAGCCGCCGCCCCACTTGTTCTTGCGGCTGTCCACGTCGAAGGCTTCTGTTTCCAGCATGAAGTCGATGAACTTCCCGGTCTCCTCGCTCATGTCGTGGTACATGGCGCGGGCGGCGGCGAAGATCTCCTCCTTGCCGCCCTTGGGGGCGGGGTCGCCCTGAGGGAAGATGAGGTCATAGTCATAGAGCATCAGGGGCTCGACCCCCAGCTTCTCCCCGATCTCCTTCCGCAGGCGGGCCACCACGGGCACAATGTCCCGGCGGACATTCTCGCGGAACTGCTTCACTTCCTCCGGGCCGTAGCACAGGCGGCCCATGCGGTAGTAGCCCAGCTCGACGAAGTTCCGGTAGCCCATCTTCTTCGCCATCCGGTCGCGGATGTGGACGAGCTGGTCGAACAGGCCGTCCAGCTGCTCGCTGTGGGCTTTCAGGGTCTTGCCCAGGACCTCGTAGGCCTCTTTTCTCGTGGCCCGGTCGGGGGATTTGGCGTATTTCATCAGCATGGGCCGCGGCAGCTTTTCGCCCCGGAACTCGAACTCCATGCCCGCCATCATCTGGGAATACTGGCTGACCACCTGATTCTCTGCGATCATGTCCTCGATGATCTCCGGGGACATGGCTTTCAGCTCCACCTCAAAGGACCGGAAGACCAGGGGGATGATCTCGCCCTGCTCCTCCAGCTCCTTGCGGAAGGGCGTGGCCAGCATGGCCTTGGTGTACTCTAAGAGATAGTTCTGGGCCTGGGGGCCGACCTCATCGTAATACTCTTTCTCCGCCAGGTAGAACGCATCTGCGGTGTTGATGCTGTACCGCATATAGGACAGGGCCTCGGCGGTCTCCCAGCGGATGATCAGGTCGTTGCACTTGTCTCTTGCCGCCAGCACTTCTTGGGCAGAGGCGGCGTTCTTCACCTGCTCGATGATGGCCGTGGCCTCTTTCCCAAAGTCCTCGATGGGCAGGCGGGTATACTCCAGTTCACTGACTTTTTTCATGAATTTTTATCCTTTCCAAACGGTAAGTCTCGGATCGCCGGGCGGCCGTGGAGGCTCTCGGCGGCCCTCACGCCCCGGCAAATGGCCTCTTCGACAGCGCGGGCGGCTAAGATGCCCACGGCATCCGGGTCGGCAGCGACGTTGCCGCAGGCCATGGCGAACATACTGTCCCCATCAAAGGTGGCGTTGGCGGGGCGAACGGCGCGGGCGATGCCGTTCTGGGCCACGGCGGCGAGCTTCGCCGTCTGGGGCTTGGTCAGGGCGGCGTTCGTCACAACACAGCCGATGACGGTGTTCTGCCCCACGAATTTCTCACTGAACACATCCAGCTGCCGCTCCCCGTGGGCGATGAGCCACTCCTCGGAGTTGGCAAAGCCGGTGTTTTCGTCGTTTCTGGCCCCGGCGATGATCTGGCCGTGGTCCCACACGTCGCCCATGGCGTTGCAGGCGACCACAGCCCCCACCATCAGGTCCCCCTGGCGGTAGGCGCAGCAGCCGATGCCGCCCTTCATGGCGAACTTTGCCCCGCGAATTTTCCCCACCGTGCAGCCGGTGCCCGCGCCGAAGTTGCCCTCCTGCAAGGGGCCGCCCTGTAAGGCGGCTTCGCAGGCGGCGTAGCCCATGGCCCCGTCGGGGCGCACGTCCATGGCCCCGAACTTGAGGTCAAACAGGACGGCGGCACAGACGTTGGGGACCACCGTCACCAGCACGTCCCGGCCGATCTTCTCCTCCTCCAGCTTTTTCATCACGCCCCCGGCGGCATCCAGGCCAAAGGCGCTGCCCCCGGTGAGGACCACGGCGTGGACCACAGACCGGTTGCACAGCGGATCCAGCGCAGCGGTGTCCCGCGTGCCGGGGGACCCGCCCCGGATGTCCACACCGGTGACGGCTCCCTGGGGACATAGGATGACGGTGCAGCCGGTCCCGGCTGCCACGTCTTGCACCTGGCCGAAGGAAAAGCCGGGGATCTCGTGCAGTTCTATTCTTTCCATCGTTCGTCTCTCCAACCCGCTTTTTTGAGACAAGGCGGGTCTTTTTTCATTTTTTGTGAAAAACCGCGGAGGGGCGTACCCCTCCGCGGCGAAGTTGCTCAGGCGTTGGTCTGGTTTTCCCGGTCCCGCTGGACCAGGGCCTCGCCCACGGTGTAGATGTCTCCGGCCCCGACGGTCAGGATCAGGTCGCCGGGCTGGGCCATGTCATAGAGCCAGTCCGTCAGCTGGGCAAAATTGGCGGCGGCCTTGGCACCGGGGATGGCAGCGGCCAGGTCGTTGGAGGAGATGCCCACCTCGTTGGTCTCCCGCGCGGCGAAGATCTGCGCCAGGAAGGTCACATCCGGCTTTTTCAGCACCTCGGCGAACTCATCAAAGAGCGCCTTGGTGCGGGTGTAGGTATGGGGCTGGAAGGCGCAGATGACGCGCTGGTACCCCAGGTTGGAGGCCATGCCCAGCAGGGCCTTTAATTCGCCGGGGTGGTGCGCATAGTCGTCATAAATGTCTGCGCCCTTGGCCTTGCCCTTGAACTCAAACCGGCGGCCGGCCCCCCGGAAGTCCTGCAAGCCCTGCTGGATGGCCCAGCCGGGGATGCCCAGGACCAGGGCGGCAGCGGCGGCGGCGATGGCGTTTTTCACGTTATGCTCGCCGGGCACTTGCAGAGTGATATGGGCCTTGGGTTCGTCGTTCCACACCACATCAAAGGAGGGGAAGCCGTGGTCCCAGGTGAGGTTTTCCGCGTGGAAATCCCCGTGGTGCAGGCCGAAGGTCAGAACGTCCTCCTTGCCCTTCAGGGCCGCCATGGTGTTCTCGTCCTCGCCGTTGGCCAGCACGGTGCCGCTTTGGGGCACCAGGTCGGCAAAGGCCCGGAAGGAGTGTTCCACGTCGTCCAGATCTTTGAAGAAGTCCAGATGATCGGCTTCAATGTTCAGGATGACGGCGACGGTGGGATAGAAGGACAGGAAGGAGTTGCAATACTCGCAGGACTCCAGAATAATGGTCTTGCCCTTGCCCACCCGGTGGCCGGTGCCCAAAATGGGCAGGGTGCCGCCGATCATCACGGTGGGGTCGATGCGGGCGGCCATGGCAATGTGGGTGCACATGGAGGTCGTGGTCGTCTTGCCGTGGGTGCCGGAGATGCACAGGGCGTTTTCATACCGCCGCATGATAGACCCCCAAGCCTGGGCCCGCTCGAAGACGGGGATGCCCGCAGCGTGGGCAGCGGCGATCTCCGGGTTGCTGTCGTGGACGGCAGCGGTGCGGATGACCAGGTCCTTCCCTGCCACGCTTTCGGGCAAGTGGCCAATGGTCACGGGGATGCCCAGGGAGCGCAGATGCTCCACGGCAGGGCTTTCTTTCATATCGGAGCCGGAGATGATGAGGCCCTCCCCCTGGAGCACTTCAGCCAGGGGGGACATGGACACACCACCGATGCCCACCAGATGCGCCCGCTTGCCGGGCACGATATAGTCATGGATTCGATCAATAGCCATTGGGTTTACACACCTTTTCCATTCCGCTATACTATATAGGTCAGCGCGGCAACACGCGCCGCGCCAGCGGTTATAATACTATGTCAGTTGATTATTATACTGCAACCCCCATGAGATTGGCAAGCCTTTCCGCAGGCTTTTCCGAAAATTTGCGTTTCCGAAGGGAGGATCCCCATGCTTCGACTCTACGGTGCCACCGGCCTGACCCCGCAAGCGCTCTTGTCCTGGGCCTTGGCAAAAAGTTTTCAGATCCAGGAACTGCCGGAGATCGGGCGGACCGAACACAACAAACCCTACTTCCCCACCCTGCCCGGTCTCCACGTCAACTGGAGCCACAGCGGACCGTTCGTCCTCTGTGCCCTGGGAAATGCACCGGTGGGGGTAGATATCGAGGTCATCCGCCCCCGCACCGCTTCCCTCCCCCGTTACGCACTGACGGCCTTAGAGTATGCCCGGTATCAGGCCGACGGCGCAGACTGGCCCGCTTTTTACGCCCTCTGGACGAGAAAGGAAGCCTGGTGCAAATACACCGGCCAGGGCCTGCGGCGCCAGTGGGGCGAGGACATCCCGACAGACGGGCTGTTTCTCCGCTCCTACCAAGCCCCCACCTGGCGGGCCGCCCTGTGCGGGGAGGAAGTACCGCCCACCGCCATCGAATGGAAGGAGGAAGCACCATGAAGCTCTCCAAACTATTTTATGACCGGGACACCTGCCAGGTCGCCCAGGACCTTTTGGGAAAATATCTTGTCCGGGTCCAAAACGGCATCCCCCTGGTCGTCCGCATCCAGGAGACAGAGGCTTACGTTGGCCCCATGGATAAGGCCTGCCACGCCTACAACTACCGCCGCACCGCCCGGACCGAAACGCTGTTTGCCCCGCCGGGGACAGCCTACATCTATCTCATCTACGGTATGTACCACTGCCTCAACTTCGTCACCGAGCCGGCGGGGACGCCCTGCGCGGTCTTGCTGCGCGGCGGTGCGGCACGGGCGGGCATCGCTCAAATGGCCCAAAACCGCTATGGGAGATCCCCCGACGAGCTGACCCCTTACCAGCGCAAAAACTTTTTGAACGGCCCCGGCAAGCTCTGCAAAGCCCTGTCTCTGACCAAAGCACAAAACGGCATCTCCCTGCTGGGGGATGCGCTGTATCTCTGCGACCGGCTGGAGGATGTCGGTCTGGTCACGCCGCCGGAGGATACCCTGCCCTTCGATATTTTATCCGGTCCGAGGGTGGGGATCGATTACGCGGAGGAGGCGGTGGCGTTTCCTTGGCGGTATCAGATCAAGCCATAACTTTCTGTGAACGCTTGCATTTGCTTGCAAAATCATGTATCCTAAAGCAAAGGAGCGTGATATTCATGGCAAATACCTCTGCTGTCTATGCACGTATCGACGACAACTTGAAAGAGAATGCAGAAAACATCCTAGCACAGTTGGGGATCACTCCCTCCAGTGCCATCCAGATGTTATACCGACAAATCATCTTACAGCGCGGACTTCCCTTTGACCTCCATCTTCCCCCGGAGCGCCCTGTTGCGATCGGTGGCATGAGCCATGACGAATTGAACCGAGAACTGCAAAATGGGTTGGATTCTATGCAGAGCGGCAAAATGTATTCTGTAGAAGAGGTCGATGCGATCTTGGCAAAGGAATTTGATTTATGAGCCAAAAGTATCAGGTTCAATATTCCCCCTCTGCTCTTTCTGATCTGAGAAACACCTATTCCTATATTGCCTTTCATCTCAAGGAAGTACGCACTGCTAAACATCAAGTTCGACGAATCCGCAACGCCATCGCAGACCTTTCTTCGTTTCCTTCTCGTTATCCCCCCGTCCTGTGGGAACCATGGAATGGAAAAGGACTGCACAAACTGCCAGTGGACCGATATGTCGTTTACTACCTTGTCAACGACGAAGAACACATGGTAAACATCGTCCGTATCTTTTACGGCGGCAGAGACGCAGAGCGTCTTTTGCAAGAACCGCATTGATATTCCAAGTTGAGAAAAGCACCACCCAAAGCGATGGAACCGCTCTGGGTGGTGCTGTCTTTATGAAATGAGTTACACTTTACTCATAAACTGCGACGCTGCTTTCAGCATCATGCGTTTCGTGCCCACGTTGTCGAAGGCCACCTCCACCAGGGCGTCCCCGCCCATGGGTTGGACGGAGAGGACCATGCCGGTGCCGAAGGCCGCGTGGCGGACCATCTCGCCCTTTCGGAGCTGAAGCAGGGGCTGGGTGGTTTTCGGTGCAGGCTGACGATAGGCCGCCGGAGCCGCGCGGGTGCCGGAGGGGCGGCGGGCGGTGTGGGGCTGCTCTCGGAGACCGGTGTGCGCAGGCTGGGCGATGCGCTCCTCCTGGGACCAGTCGTTGTCCTGGAAGGTGTCCCGCTGGGGGCGGCGGACTTTGCCGCCCACTTCCAGCAGCTCGTTGGGGATCTCCTTCACAAAGCGGGAGGGCAGATTGGCCGAGGTCCGGCCGAAGAGCATCCGCTGGGCGGCGCAGGTGAGGTAGAGGCGTTCCTTCGCGCGGGTCAGGGCGACGTAGCACAGGCGGCGCTCCTCCTCCAGCTCGTCCTCCTCCCCAATGGCCCGGTAGCCGGGGAAGACGCCCTCTTCCATGCCCACGGTGAACACCACGGGGAACTCCAGGCCCTTGGCGGCGTGCATGGTCATGAGGGTCACGCAGTTGTCGTCTTCCTCCACGCTGTCCAGATCGGTGTAGAGGGCCACTTCGTCCAGGAAGCCGCCGAGAGAGGGGTCCTCTGCGTGTTCCAGATAGCCGCTGATGGACGAGGACAATTCGTGGATGTTTTCCAAGCGAGACTTGCTCTCGTTGTCTTTCTTCGCCGTGAGCATCTCGGCGTAGCCGCTCTCCTGGATCAGGGTCTCGTAGACCTCCGGCAGCTCCACTTCCTGGGTCAGGCGCTGGAGATGCTGGATGAGGTCGGTGAACTTTTGGAACTTCGGCGCAGCTTTTTTCAGCTCCGGGATCTCCGCCGCGTGGACCAGGACTTCCCAGAGGGGCTGCCCCGTCTGGGCCGCCAGGGATCGGGCGGATTCCATGGTCTTGGCCCCGATGCCGCGGGGCGGGTTGTTGACCACCCGCAGCAGGCGCAGGTCGTCGCTGGGGTTGTGGATGACGCAGAGGTAAGACAGCATGTCTTTGATCTCCGCCCGCTCGAAGAAGCGGAAGCCGCCCACCACGCGGTAGGGGATGCTGTTGCTCTTGAGGGCCATTTCCACTTGGTTGGAGAGGGCGTTCATGCGGTAGAGCACTGCGCAATCCCGCCACTGCCGCCCCTCGCCATAGGCTTTCAGGAGCTGGGTGGCGACGTACATGCCCTCTTCCCGCTCGTTCCCGGCGGTGTAGAAGCGGACCTTTTCCCCCTCGCCGTGGTCGGTCCAGAGGTTCTTTCCCTTGCGCCCCCGGTTGTTGCGGATGACGGCATTGGCGGCCTCCAAGATGTTGCCGGTGGAGCGGTAGTTCTGCTCCAGGCGGATGACGCGGGCGTTTTTGTACTCGCTCTCAAAGGAAAGGATATTCTCAATGGTGGCGCCCCGGAATCGGTAGATGGACTGGTCGTCGTCGCCCACCACGCAGATGTTTTTGCGTTCCCCGGCCAGCAGAGCGGCCAGGAGATATTGCAAGTGGTTCGTATCCTGGTACTCGTCAATGAGGACATAATGAAATTTCCGCTGGTAATACTCCCGCACCTCCGGGAACTTTTGCAGGAGCCGGACGGTATGTAAGATAATATCGTCAAAGTCCAGCGCCCCGGCGGCCCAGAGCTTTTTCTGATAGGCCAGGTAGACGTTTCCAATTTTCTGCAAACGGAAGTCCCCCTGGGCCTTGGCCTGGTCCAAGAAATCCTCCGCCAGCTGCATGTCGTCCTTCGCCCGTGAAATATACCCCAGGACGGACCGGGGCGGGAAGGACTTGTCGTCCATGTTCAGCGCTTTCAGGCTCTCCTTGATGACCCGCAGGGAGTCGTCCGTGTCATAGATCGTAAAGGACGAGGGAAAGCCCAGCTTTTCAATGTCCCGCCGTAAAATACGCACACAGGCCGAGTGGAACGTCGCCGCCCACACGTCCTGGGCGTCGGGGCCGATGCGGTCCTCCAGACGCTGCTTCAGCTCCCCGGCCGCCTTGTTGGTAAACGTAATGGCAATGACCTGCCAGGGCGCCGCCGGTTCCAGAGCGCAGAGCAGATGGGCGCGGGCGTCCTCCTGCTCGGTGTGGTCGCTCTTGCTGGCGTAGTCGGCCAGAAAGGCCAGGTCGGTCTCTTCGATATGATCCGGGACTTCCGCCGAATCCGCCCCCCGGCCATAGCGGAGGAGGTTGGCGATGCGGTTGATGAGCACCGTCGTCTTTCCGCTCCCGGCCCCGGCCAGCAGCAGCAGCGGCCCTTCCGTGGTCAGCACACCTTCCAGCTGGCGGGGGTTCATCCGGCCAAACTCCGCGGCAATGATCTGCCGCCGCAGGGCGGCGAATTGGGTTTGTTTCTCTTCAGACAGCATAGTTGTGTATCTCCGTCTCTTTCGTTCTGGTTCGATGTTTTGCTCTTATTCTATCGCAAAGGGACGGGGTTGGCAACCGGAAAAATCATATCCCACGAGATGGAATCTGTGCTATACTGGAATTGCTCATCACCCATCAAAAAGGAGGTATTGCTCCCTATGAAAAAACGTGAACAATTAAGTAGAGCACTAGACCGATTGGACGAAGCGTTAGACACATATAATACTACTCCAAACAGCATCATCCGTGATGGTGTCTTCCAGCGCTTCGAGTTCTGCACAGAGCTGGCCTGGAAAGCGGCGCGGGAATATCTGCTGGACCAGGGCCATGTAGAGATCAACAGCCCCAAAAGCACGCTGCGGCAGGCCTATGCCGACGGCATGGTGACCGACCAAGCCGGGTGGCTGAAACTGTTGGATGACCGGAACCTGACCTCCCACATCTACAACGATGCCACCGCCAGCGAGATCTTCCAGCGCATCCAGACCACCCACCGTGCGCTGCTGCAAGAACTCTCCCGCTATCTCAACGGCGAAACACTTTGATCTGGTTTCATCAAAAAAAGGCCGAGTCCCCTGCGTTCGCTGCGCGGGAGACTCGGTCTTGAATGATTTGGGATCAATCGACCTGGATCACCTGGGGATACTCCCCTCCCTCCAGGAAGTAGGTGCGATAGCCGTCGGTGGCCAGGGCGTAGCGGCCCAGGACGCGGACCAGGCGGCGGGAGCGGAGGGCCAATTCCTGGGCCACGTCCGGGATGGTCTGGCCGGCTTTGGAGAGGTCCTCGGCCTCGCCGGGGGTCAGGAGGGTGACATGGTCCCCGTCCAAGGAGAGGTCGCTATGGGGGAAGACGGCCTCTTCGGGCTTGGCCAGGAAGTAGTCGTCCCGGATCAGGCGGATGCCGATGTCGGCCACCACCAGCTTGCCGATGCTCCACACGGCGTCGCCCAGAAGCATCCCGGCCTTGAGATAGCCGATGGTGACGGTGAGGTCGGACTTGACCACAGGGCCGCCCTTGCCGGTGTCGCCGTTCATGCCGCTGTTGATGTCCACACTGATGACGTAGGCTTTGCTCTGGTTGATGGCCTGGATCGCCTCGTAAAACAGGCCCCGGACCGGGCCGTTGAATCCCGTGCCCAGCAGGCAGTCCACCAGGATGTCATAGCCGGACAGGTCCGTTTCCTTGGTAAAAACATCCGCCGGGACTCCGGCCTCGATGGCTTGGTCGTAGTAAAATTTTCCGTCCGCCGAGAACTTCTCCGAGACTCGGTAGAGCCGGCAGGAGATCCCCTTCCCGGCCAGGATGGCCGCCAGGGCATAGCCGTCGCCGCCGTTGTTGCCGCCGCCGGTCAAAATGGCCACGGTCTTGCCGGTCCAGTCGGCTGCCTGGTAAACGCCCAGAGCCGCCCGGTGCATCAGCTCCCAGCTGGGGGTATATTCCGCGATGGTGTGGGCGTCGCTGTCCCGCATGGTCGCCACAGTGATAACGTTCTGCATCGTGATCCTTCCTTTTCTCCAATATGCCAATGTGCCGAGGAAGCATCTTCCCCGCCTTCTGGGCTTATTATAGTCCAGAGCAGCGTAAATAGCAATCTTCCCCACGGAAAACGGGGAATCCCGCATTTTCCCTTGCAAACTCTACGGGTTTTTAGTATAATGTGTGCCTGTAATCTTTCGAGCTCAAACTGTGATCCGATCAAATGTAAGGAGGAAGAAACAAACATCATGTACGAATCCAACAAGAACGACAGCAGCAAGGCAAAGCTGTATTGGACCGTCGGCATCATCATTGCCGTGGCCGTGGCTGCGCTTCTGATCTGGCACACCTTCTTCTACGGGACCGAAAACGGCACCGCCGCCACCGTGGGAGACCAGGAGTTCTCCACCGTAGAAGTGACCTACTACTACAACACCGTCGCCAACAACTACATCAACCAGGCCCAGCAGTACAAAGCCTATGGGATCGACATGGGCTACGACACCGACAAGTCCCCCGCCGAGCAGACCTACAACGAGGAGGAGGGCACCACCTACGCCGACTACTTCCTGGACCAGGCCCTGACCCAGCTCCAGCGCACCGCCATTCTGTGTGAAGAGGCCAGCAAAGAAGGCTACACCCTCTCCGCCGACGGCGAGAAGGCCGTGCAGGACAACATGACCGCCCTGTACACATACAGCGTTCAGAGCGGCGCCGGCTCCGAGGAGGCCTATCTCCGCGCCATCTACGGCAGCAAGATGAGCAAGTCTCTCTTCAAGGACCTGCTGACCCAGGCCATTCTCGCCGACGAGTACGCCACCCACAAGAGCGAGACCTTCACCTATACCGACGAGCAGCTGAACAAGTATTACAACGAAAACAAGAACGACCTGGATTCTTATGAATACCGTTACTGCTACGTCAACGCCGACTTCCCGGAGCAGGAGACCGACGCCGACGGCAACACCGTGGACCTGACCGACGAGCAGAAGCAGACCGCCATGGACGGCGCCAAGACCAAGGCCGACAGCATGCTCGCCGCCGTCCAGGCCGGCACCGCCTTCAACACCGCCGCCCAGGACGTGCTGGACGAGACCTCTGCCGAGTCTTACAGCGACCCCGAATACAACCACAAGAACGACCTGGGCTCTGCCCTGACCTCCACCTACCAGTCCTGGCTGACCGACGGCAGCCGTAAGGCCGGGGACATCACCTCCATCGAAGTCGCCGACACCGGCTACTGCGTGGTCCAGTTCCTGGGCCGGAAGAAGGACGACAACAGCTATCAGACCCTGACCTACCGCAACATCGAGGTCCTGGCTGAGACCACCCCCAGCGAGGACGAGAACGGCACCGACCTGCCCACCGACGAGCAGCTGGCTGCCGCCAAGACCAAGGCCGACGACCTGCTGGACCAGTGGAAAAACGGCGATGCCACCGCCGATTCCTTCGGTGAGCTGGCCAAGGCCAACAGCGCCGACGAGACCAACAAGGACAACGGCGGTCTGAACGAGGACGCCAACCGCTCCAGCCTGGACGCCAACCTGACCGACTGGCTCTTCGCCGAAGGCCGCCAGCCCGGCGACGCCGCCGTCGTCGAGGCCTCCGACAGCTCCGGCAACGTCATCGGCTATCAGATCCTGTACGTCGAGTCCCTGGGCGAGATCCAGTGGAAGTATCAGGCCACCACCGCCCTGCGCTCCGACGACTATGACAAGTGGTACACCGAAGTCGAAGCCAACTACCCCGCCGAGCTGACCGACCTGGGCAAAGAGATCGCCGCCAGCTCCAGCAACCAGTAATTCCTGCAATCTCAGCATAAAGCACCCCCTCCTCTGCCAAACTACGGCGGAGGAGGGGGTTTGTTTTGCAACACCGGAAGATATGCGATTGGAAAGCCTGGGCCCCTGCCGCCCTGGCCGGGGGCGCGGCGGGGCTGGTCAACGGCTTTTTCGGGGGCGGGGGCGGGATGGTCCTGGTTCCCCTGCTGGCGGGAAAATGCGGGCTGGAACGGCGGAGCGCCTTCGCCAGCTCTGTGGCCATCATCCTGCCCTTGTGCGCCCTGTCGGCAGTCATCTACTTTGCCAGAGGGCAGCTAGAGCTTCTCACCGCCCTCCCCTATCTCCTGGGTGGCCTGCTGGGCGGGCTGGTGGGCGGGAAGCTCTTCCCCAAGGTCCCTGTCGTCTGGCTGCGGCGGGCCTTTGCGCTGGTCATTTTTTACGGGGCCTGGAAAGCCCTGACCGCATGACGGCTTGGGTCATCGCCCTGCTGGCCGGCGGGGCGACGGGCATCCTCTCGGCCTTCGGCATCGGAGGCGGGTCACTGCTGCTGATCTACCTGACCTCTTTCGCCGCCCTGGACCAGCACCAGGCCCAGGGGATCAACCTGCTCTACTTTCTCCCGGCGGCGGCAGCCGCCCTGCCGGCCCACCACAAAAACGGGCTCTTGGAGAAGAAAGCCATTCTCCCGGCGATCTTCGCCGGGCTTGCCGCCGCTGGCCTGGCCGCCTGGATCTCCACCGGGCTGGACACCCGCCTGCTGCGCAAGCTCTTCGGGCTTTTTCTGCTGTACGTTGGAATCACTCAGTTGGTGCAACGCGACGATAGGTGAGGTAGCTGTACGCCACCTCTCCCCAAACATAGGGGCCGTCTGTCTCGACGATCTGCCAGGCCGGGTCCTTGTCCAGGTCCGGGAACCAGCAGTCCACGCCGGGAAAGGCCGTGTGGATCCGGGTCACATAGGCGGTGTCGCAGGCATCCACTGCCTGGGCGTAGACCGAGCCGCCGCCCAGGACGAAGGTATCCTCCGGCGCGGCGGACAGCGCCTCCGCCAGACTGCGGAACACCTCTCCCCCCTCCACGGTAAAGGAAGGATCGCGGGAGAGGATGAGGTTCCGCCGGTTTTTCAGCGGTCTTCTGCCGGGGAACGTCGCCAGGGTCTTCCGCCCCACCAGGACCGGGTGGCCGCTGGTCAGGCGGCGGAAACGCTTGAGGTCCGGGGCGATGTAGACCATCTGCTCCCCGTCCTTGCCGATGCCCCAGGCGGCGTCGGCTGCAACGATCAGATTCATGCGGCCAGCAGGGTCTCCAGCCGGGCACGGATGAGCTTCATCAGCTTGGCGTTTTCGGGCATTTCCTTCAGCTCAGCGGGGTCGCACAGCACGGCCAGGTCCTCGGAGAGATAGCCCTCCTCAAACACGTCCAGACCGGCCTGATTCAGGCAGTCAGCGTAATGGATCAGCTCGGCGTTGCCGTCCAGCTCACCCCGCTTTTTCAGGGCGCCGGCCCAGGCCGCAATGGTGGCCAGGGGGTTGGAGGAGATGGCCTCGCCCTTCTGGTAGCGGCGGTAATGGTCGGTAATGGTGCCGTGGGCGGCCTCATACTCGAAGTTCCCGTCGGGGCTGACCAGCACGCTGGTCATCATGGGCAGGGAGCCGGAGGCGGCGGCGATGAGGTCACTCATCACGTCACCGTCGTAGTTCTTGCAGGCCCAGATCATGCCGCCGGGAGAGCGGATGACTTTCGCGGCCACGTCGTCGATGAGGGCGTAGCGATAGGTCAGGCCGGCGGCCTCGAACTTGTCCTTGAACTCCTCGTCAAAGACCTTCTGGAACAAAATCTTGAAGGTCTGGTCATAGTCCTTGGAGATGGTGTCCTTGGAGGAGAACCACACGTCCTGGCCCACGTCCAGCGCATAGGCGAAGCAGCAGCGGGCGAAGGACAGGATGGAGGCATCCCGGTTGTGCATGCCCTGGATGACGCCGGGGCCTTTGAAATCGAAGATGGTCTGGCGGGAGAGCTCCTTGCCGTTCTCATCGGTGAAGATCATCTCGGCCTTGCCCGCACCGGGGACGCGGTACTCCACGGCCTTGTAAATGTCGCCGTAAGCGTGACGGGCGATGGTGATGGGCTTCTTCCAGCAGGAGACCACCGGCTTGACCTTGGAGATGAGGATCGGGGCGCGGAAAACCGTACCGTCCAGCGCCGCGCGGATGGTGCCGTTGGGGGACTTCCACATCTTCTTCAGGTGGTACTCCTCCATCCGCTGGAGGTTGGGGGTGATGGTGGCACACTTCACGCCCACGTGGTGGACTTTGATGGCCTCGGCCGCCTGGACGGTGATCTGGTCATCGGTCTTGTCCCGGTTGGGCAGACACAGGTCATAATACTCCGTGTTCAGCTCCACGAAGGGCAGGATCAGCTCCTCCTTGATCATGGACCAGAGGATGCGGGTCATTTCATCGCCGTCGATCTCGACGATGGGGTTTTGCATTTTGATCTTTTCCATGGGTATCAGCTCCTCCGGCAGCTCAAGCCTTGTTCTGGGCGGCGTAGTGGTTCATCAGGCAGCCGGTGAGCAGCAGCTCGCGCTCCTCGCCGGTGGTGTTTTTCAGATAGAGGGTGATAGGAGTCACGCCCTTCTCGCCCACGCACAGGGCGGGGAAGGTATCGTCGCCGGCGATCACCTTGGCCTTGACATCGGGGACATAGATGAAGTCACCGGGCACGGCGTGAAACTCGTCTCCCTCGGCCAGGGTGAAGGGCAGCATGCCCCAGTTGACGCAGTTGGAGCGATAGCGCTTGGTGGCAAACTCATAGCAGATGTTGGCGCAGCCGCCCAGCACGCGCTGGCAGGAAGCGGCCTGCTCACGGGCAGAGCCGTCACCGGGCTTGTTGGCGAAGATGACGGAGCCGATCTGGAAGGAAGCGGGGTCCTTGCCCGCCAGGTCCAGCTTGTCCAGCGCGGCCTGGACTTCGGGAGTCAGGCTGCCGGACTGACGGGCGGTCTCCAGCGCCTGGGTGGCCAGGGCGCGGGGCACGTAATCGGGGTCCCGGCGGGACAGGGCGAAGGAGGCCAGCTTCATGGGGTTGGAGCGGTAAGAAGAGGTCTCGCCGGAGGGGATCAGCTCGTCGGTGGTGGTCACGGGGTCCCGCAGGACGGAGGCCACCTGCATGAGCATGTTGTCGGCCAGGGCGGGGATGGCAGGCCACTCGGCGATGTTGGGGCCAAACTTCAGCTCAGCCTCAGGCTTTGCCTTGCCGAAGCCGAAGTAGACCCGGCGGTCATAGACCTTGGTGTCGAAGCTGCGCTTGCCCTGCTTGGGCTGGACGTAGCTGACCTCGGTGGCGGGGGTGAGGACGCCGTGGTTCCGGGCGGTGGCGGCGATGGAGCGGGCGTCCATCAGGACCACGCCGGAGAGCTGGCCGTCGCCGGGCTTGGAGCCCTCACGGTTGGGGAAGTTCCGGGTGGTGTGGCGGATGGACAGGCCGTTGTTGGCCGGCACGTCGCCGGCGCCGAAGCAGGGGCCGCAGAAGCAGGGCTTAAACAGGGCACCAGCCTCCAGCAGGGACTGCTGCACGCCGTTCTGAATGAGCTCCAGGTTCACGGGCACAGACGGCGGATAGACGGACAGGGAGAAATACCCGCTGCCCACGTCGTGGCCGTCCAGAATGGCGGCGGCCTCGGCAATGTTGTCGTACATACCGCCGGCACACCCGGCGATGACGCCCTGGTCGACCATCAGCTTGCCGTCCACCAGCTTGTCGGTGAGGGACAGGGTGACCTTGCCGCCGAACTGGTCGGCAGCCCGCTTCTCCACCTCCCGCAGGATGTCGCCGGGATCGGCCAGCAGCTCGCGGATGGTGTAGGCCTCGGAGGGGTGGAAGGGCAGCGCAGCCATGGGCTCGACCTTAGAAAGGTCGATGGTGATCATGCTGTCGTAGTAAGCGCCCTCCTGGGGATGCAGGGCCTCGTAGGTCTCAGGACGTCCGTGGATGGCCAGATACTCCTCGACAGCGCCGTCGGTCTCCCAGATGGAGGACAGGCAGGCGGTCTCAGTGGTCATGACGTCGATGCCGATCCGGTAATCCATGGGCAGGTTCTTGATGCCGGGGCCGACGAACTCCAGGACTTTATTTTTCACAAAGCCGTTCTTATAGGTCGCGCCGCACAGGGCAATGGCCACGTCGTGGGGACCCACGCCCTGGGCCGGCTCGCCGGTCAGGTAGACCATCACGACCTGGGGGGAGGCAATATCATAGGTGTTGCTCAGCAGCTGCTTGACGATCTCCGGGCCGCCCTCGCCCACGCCCATGGTACCCAGGGCACCGTAACGGGTGTGGCTGTCGGAGCCAAGGATCATGCGGCCGCAGCCGGACATCATCTCGCGGGCGTACTGGTGGATGACAGCCTGGTTTGCGGGGACGAAGTTGCCGCCGTACTTCACGGCAGCAGACAGACCGAAAACGTGGTCATCCTCGTTGATGGTGCCGCCCACGGCGCAGAGGCTGTTGTGACAGTTGGTCATCACATAGGGCACGGGGAACTCTTTCAGGCCGCTAGCCTTGGCGGTCTGGATGATGCCCACGTAGGTGATGTCGTGGGAGATGAGGCTGTCAAACTTCAGGTGAAGCTGGCCCTCCTCCTTCCGCATCTCGTGGCGGCGGAAGATCTGGTAGGCCATGGTCTTCTCCCGGTCGGCAGGAGAGACCACGGAGGCGGGGACGGGGGCCCCGTTCTGCCAGCGCACGCCGGCGGACTCTAATTTGATCATAATCGTATCGACACCCTTTCTGGGAAATTTTTCTTTGGCCCATAGGCAAGAGATCAAAGCATACGGAATCTTCTGTATAATATGGGTAGTATCAGTATACCACGAAATTGGGAGGAAGCAAAGTGAAATGCCATAACTTTTGAACTTCTTGCAGAGTGTCTGAAAATGCAGGAAGGACTTCGTAGAAACCGGGAGAAATTCCAAAAGAAATGACAGTCAGGAATTTTTTCTTGCATAATGTCGGAGTTTGGAGTATAATCCCTTTATTATAGGAAAAGAAACATCTTTTGCACCCACTGCGCCCAGGCGAAGGAAGGTCGTCCCGGCGCAAATTTCGGAGAGAGGGGAACCATACGATGCAGCATCAGAATGGAAACGGGATCCTGGAACAATATACAGGTTCCCTCAGCCAACACATCCAAACCGAATACAGTATCCCGCCCAAATATTACCGAGGTGACCTGAAGCTGGGTCTGAGAAACTCCGACGGCACCGGCGTGCCCATCGGCGTGACCCGCGTCGGCTCCGTTTTGGGCTACATGATCGAAGACGGCGTGCGGATCCCCGTCCCCGGCCAGCTGTATTACCGCGGCATTGAGCTTACGGAGATCGTCGAGGCCCACCGCCAGGCCGGGACCTTTGGCTATGAGGAGGTCGCCTACCTGCTGCTCATGGGCTATCTGCCCTCCCACAGTGAGCTGAACCGCTTCAACGAGATCATGAACCGCGCAAGAAAGCTGCCCAACGGCTTTACGGAAGACATGATCATGAAGAACCCCAGCCGGAACATCATGAACAAGCTGGCCCGCTGCGTGCTGTCGCTCTACTCCTACGACAAGCACCCCGACGACACCTCTCTGGACAACATCCTGCTCCAGTCTGTGAAGCTCATCGGGGCCTTTCCCAGCATTGTAGCCAACGCCTATTCCGTCAAGCGGCACTACTTCGAGGGCGGCTCTCTGCACATCCACTTCCCCGTGGAGGGCCTGTCCACCGCAGAAAACTTCCTGCGGATGATCCGCCCCAACACGGAGTACACGGAAGAGGAAGCCCACCTGCTGGACATGATGCTCATGGTCCACGCCGAGCACGGCGGCGGCAACAACTCCACCTTCGTCTGCCGCGCCCTTTCTTCCAGCGGCACGGATACTTACAGCGCTATCTCCGGGGCCGTCGGCTCCCTGAAAGGTCCCCTCCACGGCGGCGCCAACGCCAAGGTCATGGAGATGTTCCGTTATGTGAAGGAAAACGTCGATCCCAGGGACGACGGCTCCATCAAGGATTACTTAGCCAAGCTTCTGAACAAAGAAGCCGGGGACAAGTCCGGCAAGATCTACGGCCTGGGCCACGCGGTCTACACCGTGTCCGATCCCCGTGCCGTCCTGCTGAAAAAATACGCCCAGCACATGGCCGAGATCAAGGGCTATGCGGAGGACTTCCAGCTGCTACAAAAGATCGAGGAGCTGGGCATCCCCATGATCCTGGAGAAGACCAAGTCCGACACCCCCATGTGCGCCAACGTGGACATGTACTCCGGCCTGGTCTACACCATGCTGGGCATCCCAGAGGACGTGTTCACGCCTCTCTTCGCCTCCG
>OLNW01000435.1_pt1 | contig 50194 bp, 53 predicted proteins | sample 1672121 | NCBI WGS metagenome assembly OLNW01 (sample SAMEA3136648, study PRJEB25190) | human gut metagenome
GCCATGAGAACAAGTCTGAGTTCAGATAGGTGAAATTCCTGGGGAGTAATGTAGCTGATTACCATTTAATGAATTACAAAACAAAAAATAGACTATTTTTAAAATCATTTTAAAGATAGTAATTGGAGGAAAAAATGTTAATAAAAACATTAATAATAGGTATAACAGTTTTTGCAATAATCGATGCTATTTTAATGTATTTAATTTTAGTTGGCGGAAATATAACAAAAACTGAGACAGAGAGAAAAATGGAAGATGAAGAACAAATGGAATATCTAAAAAAATTTAATAATAGGAAATCTAAGTGGAGGAAATAAAAGATGGAAAGAATTTATATAAATAGAGAATGTTGTGTAGCATATGTAGTTTTAGCATTGAACAGCATTTATCATAGTGCAAATAAAGAAAGAACAATAGAAGATTTACTAGAGGAAATAAAAGTAATGTTTAAGGTATATCCTGAAGAAACAAAATTGATGGATATGATGGAAAAGATTATAGCAAAAGAAGGAAAATACAAAGTAAAAGTTATTAGACAAAAGAGAAAATAACAAAGTAAGTTAAAAGGTGTTTAAATTGGAAAAATTTGGACATACTATATGCGAGGTGATTAAAGTGAATTTTATAGATAATGAACATCAAGAATTTTTTGAGAATAATTTGAAAGAATTATCAGCATATGGAAAAACGGATGTGTATTATAAGTCACTAATATATATATTAGGAATTTGTGAAAGTACAAGAGATCATTTTAAGGAAATATTTGATATAAAAAAACGGAGAAATAAATATAGATTCAATCAATGCAGCATGGCAAACAGGAACATCTGCTAAAGTAACAAGGATGGCTTTTAGTTTGTGGAATAGGTGCATGTATGATAGCGAAGAAGATTTAGAAAATGGTGAAAAATCTAGCTACTATAATACAAGTGAAATATTTTGTTGCTCGTATGCACCATACTTTTACGAAGGTATAAAGATAAGATATCCAGAATATACAAACTCAGTTAAAGGAATATCTGTATAGTTAGGAGGATTGATAAATTGAAAATAGACATAAATGAAAATGCAAAGATAGTAGCATTATGGTTTACTAATCAAGAAAATCCACAAGAAAATCTTCCATTAGATATAGAAAAAGAAATAGAAATATATAGACAGAAAAAATATAAAATTTGTATGTACCAATCAGGAAATGATGATATAAAAATAAATCTACTAAATTTGATTTTAAATAATGCCTACTAACATATAAGAATAAATCTTATATGTTTTTTTGTAGAAAAAACTAAAATAAAGTGGAAAAGAAATGAATAATATTGTATAATAAAAATGTATTCATTGAACACACTTTTAAGGAGGGAATAGAAAATGTGTGTTAGAGCACTCAGAATAGCAAGTTATTCTAGGGTAAGTTACGATGAAGACAAAGAGAGATATGAAAGTATAATAAATCAAAAGAATATTGTTAAAGATTATGCAAAAGAACATTTTACTAATTATAACATCATTGAATTTGAAGATGATAACTTTAGTGGATATAAGTTTGATAGACCTGATTTTACAAGAATGAAAAAAGAGATTTTGGATGGAAATATAGATATAGTAATAGCAAAAGACTTATCCAGAATTGGTAGACACAATGCAAAAACATTATTATTTATAGAAGAATTAGACAAGATGGGTGTAACTGTTATTGCTATAAACGATGACCTAGATACTTCAAAAGAACAAAATAATGATCTAGTAGGAATTAAAACATGGTATAACGAATTATATGTTAAAGATATTAGTAGAAAAATAAGAAGTACAGTTCAAAACAAATCTAAAAATGGAACTTGGATTACAAATGTACCATACGGATATGTTATGGTAGATTATCAAAAGAGAGAGTATAGAGTAGATCATTTAGCAGCACAAGTAGTCCAAAGAATTTATGAAATGTATGTTAAAGGATATGGTTATAAAAAAATAGCAGGCACTTTAACTGCTGAAGGAATACCAACACCAAAAACAAGACTTAAACAATTATGGGAGGAACAAGGAAAAACTTATATTGGACCTGTAAATGATGTATGGAACACAGCTTCTATTAATCACATAATAGGAAACGATTTTTACATTGGTACTTTAAGAACAAATAAATATTCAAGAAGAGGTATAAATGGAACTGATAAAAAATTATCAGAGGACAAACAATTTGTATTTGAAGATTTTCATGAACCAATATTAACTCATGAATTGTTTAATAAAGCACAGGCAGTTCATGAAAATAGAAAAAGAGAAAAAAGTCATTATAGAGGAACTAAAAAATATGATAATGATTATACAGGGTTAATGAAATGTGGAGATTGTGGTGCACCAATGTTTTCTATTAGCAATGGAAAAAGAAAGCCAGCATATTATTGTGGAGCGTATCATAATCATGGAAGGTCAGCTTGTACTAGCCACCATATATTAGTTTCAGTATTAGATGACTTAGTAAAAGCATATATTGTTATGATAAAACAAAATGCAGATAAAGTAATAGACTATTTAAATGGAGAATTAGACAAAAATAGAAAGCAAATGCAGAAAGATAATAATAGAGGAATTTTAGATACTCTGAAAACAGAAGAAGAAAAAGCAAAAAATGAATTAAAGGTAACAATGCAACAAAAAATTAGAGATATAATGAAAAATCCTACTAATAGAGAATATATAGAAGAAATGTATAGCACCATGGAAAGTGAATTAAATAGTAAATTGCAAACACTGAAATCTCAAATTGAATTAGAAGAAAAAAATAATAACAATAAGCAGAATATAGTACAAGTAAAGAAAGATACTTTGAAAATCTTTGATGATATTTTAGAAAAAGAAAAATTAGATAAACAAGATTTAGAAACTATAATCGATTGTATATATATATATGAAGATAAAATAATTATAAAATTAAAATCAAACATAGAGAATATATTAGATATAGGGAATAATATTGGAATATCAAGACAGAACATAACAGCAATACAAAAAAATCAGAACCATAATGACCGCAAATTCTTCACACAAGTGAAGAGAGGGGAACTTTGTTCCAATGTTATTAACAACGGTGAACCTTTAGAGATATTTACAGATAGAGAAGGACAAGTAATATTAAAAAAATATTCACCAATAGGAGAATTGTCAGAATTTGCAACAGGATATGCAGAAACATTATCAAAAACAACAGGACATATAGCTTGTATTACCGACAAAGATACAGTTATAGCAATATCAGGTGGACCTAAAAAAGAATTTTTAGAGCAAAATGTTAGTGAAGAACTTGAACAATTAATGGAAGATAAAGAAGTTTATACAAGTAAAGAAAATAGTGATGTAGCAGTGCCTATAACAAAAAATGATAACAATGAAAGAAAATATAATGCACAAGTTGTATATCCTATTATTTCTAATGGAGATACAATTGGAACTGTAATTTTATTATCTAAAGAATCAAATACAAAAATGAATGAAGTTGAAAAGAAGGTTGCACAGTCAGCAGCTACTTTTTTGGGAAGTCAGATGGAAATATAGTAGTGACAATTTGGGGTCGGTGTTTTTTTTGACAAGCTGTCAAGAAAAACACCGACCCCAAATTGTCAGCAAAACTATAACTTCAAGCTTACAATCGTTACTCCCATCTCGCCTTCACCGAAAAGTACCAGGCCTAAAATTATCAACAATTTTGTTAGTTTTTAGATATTTTTGAATACCATTTCGCAACGCTCCAGTGCCTTTTCCGTGAACAATTCTGACAGGGGAAAGTTTAGCAATATAACAGTCATCCAAATATTTATCTATTATAGGAATTGCCTCATCAACAGTCATGCCGAGTAAGTTTATTTCTGGGCTAACTGATTGAGCTTTAAAGCTAGACTTTTGAGAATAATTACTACCATTACTAATTTGTGCTCCAGAGTTTTTTCCACTTTTGTTTTTGCCTGATGTAGATGCAGAAGAAGTCTCGTGTAAATTTTTTATATCGACTTTCATTTTCATCATACCAATTTGAACTTGAACAGTATCATCTTTTGAAATATTTGATACAACAGTCCCATTAGTTTTTAAATTGCTTACATACACATTTAAGCCAGGTTTAATATTTTCTCTCAAGATTGCAGGAGAGATAGAGTCAATAACAGCGTTTTCAGATGTAGCTGAAACAGAAGCAATCTTGTCATTTAATTTGTTTCTAAGCTTATTTGCTTGAGAAGCGGAATTAGTAGATGAAATGTCACGAATCAATGAATTTGCAGTTTCTTTAGCATCTAATAATATTTGCTTAGCTTCTTGTTTTGCATTAGAGATTAGTTCTTTTTCACGTTCTGAAACATTAGAATGTTGATTTTTTAGTGAATCACGTAATTTTTGTGCTTCTTCTAATGCTTTGACTGTTTGTGCTTTTTCTGTTTCGATTTTGGCTTTATCATCATAAATCTTTTTTAATAAATCTTCTAGATTTATTGTTTCTTTATCAATCATAGAAGTTGCACGTTGAATGATTTCTTCTGAAAGACCAAGTTTTCTGCTAATTGCAAATGCATTACTTTTTCCAGGGATACCTATTAGTAAGCGGTAAGTAGGGCGTAGGTTTTCAATGTCGAATTCTACACTGGCATTTTTGAAGCCTGGTGTTACTAATGCATATTTTTTTAATTCTTGATAATGTGATGTAGCAACAGTGATTGCTCTAAGGTTTGTAAAGTATTGCAAAATGCTTATTGCTAGATGAGCTCCTTCAAGCGGATCTGTTCCAGAACCTAGCTCGTCAACAAGGATTAAGCTGTCTGATGTGGCAGAATGTGTGATATTTACAATATTGCTCATATGTGATGAGAATGTACTTAAAGATTCGCTGATGCTTTGTTCATCTCCAATGTCTGCAAAAATTTGGTCAAATACATAAATTTGTGAATGTTCGTCTGCAGGAATATTTAAGCCACTACAAGCCATTGCTGTTAAAAGCCCAACAGTTTTTAAGGTTACTGTTTTTCCACCAGTATTTGGACCAGTTATGATTAGACTTGAAAAGTCTTTTCCAATTTCTAATGATGATGGAACAACCTTGGCTGGGTCAATTAATGGATGTCTTGCGTTTATTAATTTTATGACTTTGTTTTCACTGATTTCTGGGGTTGTACAATGTAAATTTAAAGAATAATGAGCTTTAGCAAAGATAAAGTCAAGTTTTCCGATTAATTCTGTGTCAGCTTTTAATTCTTTTGTGTAAGGGTATAGAAGTCCATTTAAATTTTGTAAAATTCTTTCAATTTCAAGTTCTTCTTCAATATGCAAATTTGATAACTCATTATTTAAATCAAATACAGCAATTGGTTCAATGAAAACAGTTGAACCACTGCTAGACATATCATGTACAAGTCCTTTTACATTGCTACGATATTCTTCTTTTACAGGAATTACAAAACGTCCATTACGAATAGTAACAATATTTTCTCTCATATATTTAGAATATGTAGATGAATGTAAAATAACATTTAATTTTGAACGTATATCTTGTTCAATTTTGCGTTCGCGTCTACGAATATCTTGCAATTTGGCTGATGCAGTATCTGCAATAGTATCTTCATCTAAAATTGATTTTGCAAATGTAGATACAACACTTGGATTTATATATAAATCTGAAAAATATTGTTCAATTGCAGAAAAATCAGAATTAGCAAGATAATCTTTAGCAAAATAATCTTTTAACTCAGATGCCATTTGCAAAATATTTTGTAATTCTAATAAAGCTTTTATACTAAGAGAACCACAGCCATCAAGAGCTTTTAAATAAACAGTTATATCAGCAATTTCTCCAATAGGAGGTGTGCTGTTTCTTTGAATAAGGATTACTCCTTGACTAGTCTCATTTAAAGTTTGCATTACAGTTTCTTTATCTTGAGAAGGACGAAGTTCTGTTGCAAAATTCTTTCCTATATATGTTTTACAATATCCAGATAGAATATTTAAAATTTTATCAAATTCTAGTTTTTTTAAATTGTTATTCATTTTTTAAATTCATTCCTTTCATATATATTATTGCACAAAAATGCTTAGAAATCAATCAAAATATTGACTATTACTGGAAAAAAGTGTTATAATTAATTAGGTTAGCTTAAAGGAGGCTAAAAACATGATGTTGAAAGTAGAAGCGATAATTTGGCGGACTGCATTGGATTCTCTAGAAATTGAACTAGAAAGAAAGTTGACAGAACGCCAACGACAGAGTATTCTTCTGGGAATTCGGAAGATTATCTGGAGCTTCATACGAGAGAGGTATATCTTAGATATACTAATCTTACGACCGTTTAATGTCATCGGAGCATTTTACCGATTTGCGGACGATGAGATTCTCTACAACAAAGATGTGAAAAAGCCATCATTGAACATGTGGAAACGATTTGTTCACGAAACAGTGAAATACCCTGAGATGCTAGAGTGGTACCTTTAAAGGAGAGTGCTGGTGTAAAAACCAGCTTCTTCTTTTTTTATTGTATAAGAAAAATTACCTGGAGGAGATTTTTCTGCAATAACTCTTGCCAAAAAAAGGATTTGAATGTATAATATAGATATACTTAAAAAATAAAACGAAAAAGAGAGGAGCGATTTTTATGCAAATAAAAATAACAGGAAAGGAACTAAAGGTAACAGACGCAATAAACGATTACGTAGAAAGAAAAATGGAGAGAATTGCCAAATACTTTGACGATGCAGAAGCAGATGTGCTAATAAGAGTAGAAAAAAATGCTCAAATAGCAGAAATGAAAGTATCTGCAAATGGCGAAGTTTTCAGAGCAGTAACAGAAGATAAAGATTTGTATGCATCTATAGATAAAGATATAGATATATTAGAAGGACAAATTAGAAAATATAAAACAAAGAAAGACAAAATGCAAAAAGAATCTAGTTTGAAAAATTTAGATGTTAGTGCACCAGCACATGAAATAACAGATGAAATTTTAAAAACAGAATACTATGAAATAAAACCAATGACTCCAGAAGATGCAAAATTAAAATTGCAAGAAAGACCAACACAATTATTTTTAACATTCGTAAACGTTGAAACAGGAAAAGTTAATGTTATTCATAAATTAAAAGATGGCAAAAACTTTGGATTAATTGAGCCAGAGGCTTAGAAATATAGAAAGGAAGATTTTAAAAATCTTCCTTATTTTTTTTTGTGGAAAAACATTCCTGTCGAAGAATGATAGTTTTTTGTCGAAAAGTATTGAAAAAATATATATCAAATGATATATTTAAAGTGATATGAAAAAAATAAATACAAAAGTAATAAAAATAATATTAATAATAATATGGATGGTAGTAGTATTCTGGTTCTCAAATCAAGGCGGGACAAAGTCAAGTGGTACTAGTACAAGAGTGACAGAATTAATTGTAGATATTGTAGAAAAAGTGAATAATAAGGAATATAATTTACAAAAGATACATCAAACAGAAATGATAATTAGAAAACTTGCACATTATACGATATATATGGTTGGAGGATTTCTAATAATGAATTATGCGTATTCAGCTTCTCAAACACGAAAAAAACAAATATGTTGGAGTTTGTTTTTTGGAATGTTTTATGCTATGACAGATGAATTTCATCAATATTTTGTTCCAGGAAGAAGTGCAAGAATATTTGATGTAGGAATTGATACGCTAGGGGTTATAACAGGTATTTTAATTTATATGACGTTAATGAAATTAATAAATAAAATATATGTTAAGAGTTCAAAAGCTAAATAAGGGGGATAACTAAAGTGAATATTGAAATTACTCAAGAGAATATTACAGAAGAGAAAAATACAAAAAGTTTAATTTGCTCTGCTATCAAGAGAACAATAGATATAATAGGTGCTGTTGTTGGAATTATAGCATTAATTCCACTAACAATAGGAACTTTTATAGCTAATTTAATTAGCAAAGATAAAGGACCAGTATTTTATACTCAAAACAGAATTGGAAAAGACGGAAAGACTTTTAAAATGTATAAATTTAGATCTATGGTTGTTGGTGCAGATGATATTTTACAAGAATATTTAGATTCGAATCCAGAAGCTAAAGAAGAATATAGAATAAATAAGAAGTTAAAGGATGATCCAAGAGTAACAAAAGTTGGAAAATTTATAAGAAAAACAAGTATTGACGAATTTCCACAATTTATAAATGTATTAAAGGGAGAAATGAGTTTAGTTGGTCCAAGACCATATTTGCCTAGAGAAATAGGAGATATGGAAAACTATTATCCTTACATAGTTGACATGAAACCAGGACTTACAGGATTATGGCAAATAAGTGGAAGAAATGATGTGTCATTTAAAGAAAGATTAGAATTAGATTTAGAATACTATAAGAAAAGAAATATTAAAACATATATAAAAATATTAGGATTGACAGTAAGAAAAGTAGTACTTAGAGAGGGGGCAATTTAGCATATGAAGAAAAAGGTCCTACATATAGTTGAGGCATTTGGTGGAGGAATTTTTTCAATGCTGAGTGATTTGTTAAATAAACTTGATGATGAATATGAAATTGTTGTTGCATATTCATTAAGGAATCAAACCCCAGAGAATTTTAAGAAATATTTTAATAGTAATATAAAATTCATAAAAGTTGATGATTTTGAAAGAAATATTAATCTAAGCAAAGACTTAAGGGCATTAAAATCAATAAAAAATATAATTGAGAAAGAAAAGCCAGATATAATACATTTACATTCTTCAAAAGCAGGAGTTTTAGGAAGATTAGCTATAAGTGGCAAGAAAGTAAAAATGCTATATAATCCACATGGTTTTTCTTTTTTGAAATTGGACGAGCCTAAAATAAAAAGATTATCATATTGGCTTATAGAAAAGATGATGGCTGTTATAAATCCTAAGTGCACAATTGTGGGATGTTCAAAAGGTGAATATGAAGAAGCTTTAAAATTATCAAAAAATTCAATCCAAATTGATAATGGAATAGATATTTTTAAAATAGAAAAAATTCTTAAAGGTTTAAAAGATACAGATGTAGATTTTAATAAATTAAAAGTATGCACAATTGGAAGAATTGGATATCAAAAAGATCCTCAGATGTTTAATGAAATAGCAGAAAAATTTTCAACCATTGAGTTTACATGGATTGGAGATGGTGAACTCAAAGATAAATTACAATCAAATAATATAAAAATTACTGGATGGAAAAGTAGAGATGAGGTTCTAAAAATATTAAATAATAACAACATATTTATCTTAACATCATTATGGGAGGGATTGCCAATTTCTCTTTTAGAAGCAATGTATATGAAAAAGATTTGCATTGTTACAAATGTTGTTGGAAATAGAGATGTTGTAGAAGATAAAAAGAATGGTTTTATATGTAATAGCACAGAAGAATTTGTGAAAGTCATTGATGATATAAAAAATAGAAGATATGATTTTGAAAAAATTTTGCAAAATGCTTATAGTGATGTTAATAATAAATACAATACAAAAATTATGTGTGAAAAATATGTTAGGGAGTATGAGCTAAGAAAAAGCTGATATTGGGAGATTATGATGAAAAAAGTAGGAATAGTATCATGCTATTTTAAAGACAATTATGGAAGTATGTTGCAAGCATATGCAACAAAAAAGATTTTAGATAAAAATGAAATACCAAATGAAACTATAAATATAAAATATAATAAAGATTTTAAAAATGGAAAAAGAAAATATTATTTAAGTCAAATTACAAACTTTAAATTTATAAAAAATAAATTAGGAATGGTAAAATTAAAAATTGATAAAAAATTAAATAAACAACTTGGAAAAAATATAGCTATAAGAACTCAAAAGTATAAGGAATTTAGAAAAGAGTTTAATTTGTCTAGATTTAACAATACATTTAAAGATTTAACAAATCAAGCTAAAGAACTGTATTCTGATGTTATTGTTGGAAGTGACCAATTATGGTTACCAGTAAATGTAGTGGCAGATTATTATACATTAAATTGGGTACCAGACGAGATTAATAAAATTTCTTATTCTACAAGTTTTGGATTTTCAAGCATTCCTAATAAATATGTTGAATTGTATAGAAATTTTTTGAATAGAATAAATTATTTATCAACAAGAGAAGAAAGTGGTGTACAAATAATAAAAGATATAGTAGCTAGAGATGCAAAACTTGTTTGTGACCCAACAATTTTATTAACAAAGGATGAATGGCATGAAGAATCAAGTAAAGAAAGAAAGTACGATGAAAAATATATTTTGTGTTATTTTTTAGGTAACAATATTGAGCATAGGAAATTTGCAGAAAGATTAAGAAAAAAAACAGGATATAAAATTGTATCTTTAAATCATGCTGATGAATATGTCAAATATTCTGATGAATTTTGCGATTATGCTCCATTTGATATTGGACCAAGGGAATGGATAAGCTTAATTGAAAATGCAGAATATGTTTGTACAGATTCATTTCATGGTACAGTATTTTCAATTTTATTTAATAAAATGTTCTTTGACTTTAGAAGACATAATAACAAAAGCAAAGTATCAACCAATTCAAGAATTGATTCATTATTGGATGTAGCAGGAATTAGTAAAGAAAGAATTTTGGTTGGAAATGAAGATATAGACAAAGTTTTGACATACAAGATTGATTATAATAAAGTTGATGAAAATATTAACAAATTTAGAGAAGATTCTCAAAAATGGTTATTTGATTCGATTTCATGGAAAGCAAGTGATGTAAAACATATAGAAGTAGATATAAAAGAAGAGTGTTGTGGATGTACAGCTTGTAAAAATATTTGTCCAGTTAACGCAATTGAAATGAAAGAAGATAAAGAGGGATTCTTGTATCCGATTGTTAATGAGGAAAAATGTATTAAATGTGAATTATGCAAAAAAGTGTGTCCTGTTTTAAATATAAAAAACGAAACAAAAGAACAACATGCTTATATATTTCAAAATGCTAATGATGATGTAAGAAGACAAAGTACTTCAGGAGGAGCTTTTTCTGCTATTGCAGAAAAGATAATTGACAAAAATGGAATTGTATATGGTGTTATATTTGATAAAGATTTTAATGTAATACATAAAGGAATAGAAAACAAAGGGGAATTATACAAATTCAGAAATAGTAAATATGTACAAAGTAATTTAAATAATGTGTTTAAGGAAGTTAAAGAAAACCTTGAAAAAGATAGGTGGGTATGCTTCAGTGGAACAAGTTGTCAGATAGAAGGTTTGAAAAACTTTTTGAGAAAACAATATGAAAAATTATTATTAGTAGATGTGGTGTGTAGAGCAGTTCCATCTCCTTTAATATGGAAAAAATATTTAAAACTAAAAAAGCAAGAAAATGGCGATGTTTCAAAGATATACTTTAGAGATAAGTTGTATGGATATAAATATTCTAATTTTTCAGTATATGATTCGCAAAACAATTTAAGATATCATAATGGAGTAGAATCAGATCCATATTTGAGAGCTTTTTTTTCTAACATATGTGATAGGCCTTCATGCTATAATTGCAAATTTAAAAAGCTAAACAGGGAAAGTGATATTACATTATGGGATTGTTTCAATGTTGAAAAATATAATTCAAAATTAGATGATGATAAAGGGACTACAAGAATATTAGCAAATACAGTTAAGGGAAAAAGATTTGTAGAAGAGTTAGGTGTTACTCATAATTTGGAAGAAATAGATGTTGAATTAGCAACAAAAAATTTTTTAGCAATGTTTCAATCTGTGAAATATAATTCAGAGAGAAGTGATTTCTTTGAAGATGTTGGTAAGCTTGAAGAAAAAGAGTTATTTACTAAATATTTTTCAGATAATATTACAGTTAAAAGTGAAAGAATTATAAGAAAATTATTATTAAAAACTGGAATATATAAGAAAATATTAAATTTAGGAAAAAAGATAAGGAAAAGAGATTAAAATGGCACAGAAGGTAAAAGTATTATACTTTGTTGATAGAATGTTAAGAGGTGGTATCCAGAGTCTTGTAATAGATTGGGTTTCAAGGTTTGATAAAACCAAAATTCAAGTAGATTTTTTATTACTTGATGATGGAAAAGATTATGAATTGGAACAAACCTTAAAAAATATTGGATGTAATGTTTATAAGCTAAAAGAAATTTGGATAAGAAAACCAGTAGATTTTATTAAATATATTAAAGCTGTTGATAGATTTTTTGCAATACACAATGACTATAAAGTTGTACATATGCATTCATCAAGTAAGAATTATATGATATTAAAATATGCAAAAAAATATGGTATTCCAGTAAGAATTGCTCATAGTCATAATACTGGTTTTCAAACACAAAGTAGTTTGCAAAAAGCAGTTGGTGATATATTTAAAATATTGTTGAAAAAATATGCCACTGATTATTTTGCTTGTTCTGAAATTGCTGGAAAATGGTTGTTTGGAAAAAATATTGTAAAATCTTCAAAATTTAAGATAATACATAATGCTGTTGATTACGAAAAATTTAAGTATAATGAAGAAGAGAGAAATAAGATTAGAGATGATTTAAAGATTGCAAATAATGATATTGTAATTGGGCATGTCGGAAGATTTACAAATCAAAAAAATCATGAATTTTTAATTGATGTTTTTTATGAAATGCATAAAGTAAACAAGCACTATAAATTATTACTTATTGGAACTGGAATATTGGAGAAAAATATAAAGGCTAAGGTAGAAAAATTAAAATTAAGCGAATATGTAATATTTTTGGGATTTAAGAATGATGTATATAGATATATGAATGCAATGGATATTTTTGCTTTTCCAAGTTTGTTTGAAGGCTTAGGTCTTGTATTAATTGAAGCTCAAGCAAATGGAATACCATGTATTGCTACTAAAGATGCAGTTCCTTATGAGGTAAAAATAAATAATAATTTTGAATTTATTGAACTAGATATTGAAAAATGGAAAGAAAAGATTTTAGAGACTAATCTTACAAGAGTATATGGAAAACAAAAAATAAAAGAAGCTAACTATTTTATTGAAGATGTTATAACTCAATTGACAGAATTTTATTTAAAGTAGGTAGTTTAATTGTATAAATAAAAGAGGAAGGTTACATATGAATAAATTTTTAAAAAAATTTAATATAAATGTTGTCATTTTTTTGTGTTTATTTGCAATTGTTTTTGGAAAAATAGTACGATATGGAGTAATGACAGAGTCACTAGTAAAACCAGGCATTGGATGGGGAATGGTAGAAAAAGTAAATAATGACTCATATAAGTTTGGATTAACAGTAAAAGACTCTGAAAATGATTCAGAAGTTAGTAATGCAACGGCAAATGCAGGATTTATTTTTGCAAAAATAAATTTCTTGCATCTTGCTAATAATTACTATGAATATGAAATTCTTATAAGTGTAATATGGAACATAATAGTTTTATTGATAATATTAAAATTGAAAAAAAGCTACTATTTATGGGAAATGTTATTTATATTGGTTTCTGTTGCAGTTTTGAATATATTTGATTTTTGTTTAGCTAAGGAACCAATACAAATGATATATTTTATTTTAATGTATTTTATATTGAAATCAAATAAAAGTAGTAAATTTAAATTTAATGGATGTCTTTTTATATATTTTTTAAGTGCATTTACATATAGAAATTATTATATTTTAATGGCTGGATTTTTAGTTTTTACATTTTTAACATACAAAATGATTGCTTCAAAGAAAGATAAGGTTAGTTTTAAACAAATATTTTTAATCTTATTTTTTGCATACTTGTGCTATTTTGCAATTTTAAATGCTGTTAAATTGGTAAGTCCTAGTCATTTTAATGAATTAATTAGAGTAAGGCTAAGAACAAGTTCTGCTGCAAGTGATATGAGAGCAATATTTAAAACAAATAATTTAGTTGTTTTTACATTAGATTATTTAATAATGATAATAAGAATGATGCTTCCAGTAGAATTATTGAAACTTGGACCTAAATATGCAGTATACACATTATATCAAATATTAATATCAGGTATTGTATTTAATAATTTGAGAAATGTTAGAAATATTTCTACTAGTAGAAGAATTGCATTATTTATTTATATAGCGTTTTTAATGGGATCAGCAGCTTTTGAACCTGATTTTGGGTCATGGATAAGGCACGAAGCAGTTTTGTTTCCGATTTTTATGATAATAAGTGGATTTAATGAAGGTGGAGGAGAAAATGGTGAAAAAAACACTATTCAAAATAATATATAGGATATCAGGAGGATTAATACCTTTATTCTCAAAAATTAATTTTTCAAAGATAAAGAAAGACAAAAAATATTCAAAGATTGTTGAAGAATATGAGAAAAAAGAATTATTTGGAAAAAATACTTTTGATGATAAAAAAATTTCAAGTAAAGAATATGATTTGAGTATAATTATACCAGTATATAATTCCGAAAAATACTTAAAAAGATGCTTAGACTCAGTAGCAAATCAAAAAACAAAATATAATTTTCAAGTAATATGTATTAATGATGGCTCTACAGATTCTTCTCCTGAAATATTAAAAATGTATATGAATAAAATTAAAGATTTTTATGTGATAAATCAAGAAAATCAAGGAATAAGTATTTCAAGAAACAATGGAATAAAAGCTTCATCTGGAAAATATTTGGGATTTATAGATAATGATGATTGGATAACAGAAGATTATATAGAAAAATTATTAGATAGAGCATATTCAGCAGATGCAGATATAGTAAAGTGTAATCATATTAATTATTCAATAGATATGGATTGCTCAACAGGAGTTATAAGACATGAAGATGCTTCGATAAAAAAATTCGGGTTAAATATCATGGACTTTAAAGGATATATTTGGGGCGGAATTATAAAGAGAGAAATGTTTAAAGATATAAGATTTCCTGAAAATTATTGGTATGAAGATATAATGATGAGATTTACTTTAATGAGATTAGCAAATGATTTTGAATATATTGATGAAAATTTGTATTATTATGCTTTACACAAAACAAATGCTTCAAAAACATTATGGAAAAAAGATGATATAAAAACATTAGACTTTTATTATCTATTACGCAATTTATGTTGTGTTAATGATGACTTAAAAATAGAAAGAGATTCAGTATTTTATAATCAATTATTATATGAATTAGGTGCAAATTTTTGGCTTAGAACGAGAAAGTTAAATTCAAAATTTCGTAAAACACTATTTATTTATGCTTGTGAATTAAGTGATATATATTATGAGGAAAGTTTTAAAGAATACTTTGATTGTAATAAATATTTAGCAATTGCATTTAATAAAAGAAATTATTTTTTATGGAAATTAGTTTCTTTCCATATTATTTGTGGTGTTCATATAAAGTTTGTAAAATAAGGTGCTTGGGTTGTAATTATGAATAAAAAGAAAGAATTATTTAAAGATACTATAATTTTGTTTTTTAGTAAAGCTTTAACGCAATTTATTTCAATAATAATGTTGCCATTGTACACAAGCAAACTATCAACATCTGATTATGGTATTGTTGAAATTGTAACAAATTATATATTTTTACTTATGCCATTAGTGACATTGCAAATAGAGATGGCAGCATTTAGATATTTAATAAATGAAAAAGAAGAAGAAAAACAAAATAGTATTATCACTAATTCAATTATAGTAATAATTTTTATGATGATAGTTGTTACTGCAGTTTTTCTTATAATAAATGGATTAGTTAAAATAGACAATTATATTTATATTGTTTTAATGTTCTTTAGTATAACTATTGCTAATATTTTAATGCAATTCATTAGAGGACTTAATAAGAACATGGAATATGCTATAGGAAGTATTATATTAGGAGCAGGAACAGTTATTTTTAATTTTATCTTTTTATGTGTATTTAATATGGGAATAGAAGCAATGTATTTATCAATAATAACTGCATATGCTTTAGCAAATATATATTTTCTATTTAAATGTAATATTATAAATAAGATTAATTTTAAACTTATAAACAAATCAGAGATACTAGATTTGCTAAAATATTCAATTCCGCTAATTCCTAATCAAGTGGTATGGTGGATTATAAATTCTATAGATAGAACAATTATTATGATTTTCATTGGTCCAAGTGCCAGTGGAATATATGCTATTGCTCATAAATTTCCTACAATATATTCTAATGCATATAATGTGTTTAATTTAGCTTGGAGTTCATCATTGGCTAAAAATGTAGACTCAGATGGATATGATGAATATGTTTCAACTACTTTCAATGAAGTACTAGTATTGTTTGCAACAATTGCTCTAGTTATAATAGGAGCGCTTTCATTATTTTTTAATATTTTAATTGATATATCATATAAAGAGGCATACATATATATTCCATTGTTAATGATTAGTGCTGTATTTAGTGTATTTATTAATTTGTTAACAAGTATATATATAGCATTTAAACAAACAAAGAAATTAGCAGTAACAGCAGTTTGGGCTGGAATAATTAATACAACAGTAAATATTATTCTTGTAAAGAAAATTGGAATCTATGCAGCACCAATATCAACAATAATAGCATTTGGAATAATGGGATGTTATAGATATGTAGATGTGAAAAATTATATAAAATTGAAAATAGATGCCAAAAGAATTTTGAGTTTGGTGATGTGTTTTTTGATTGTAATATTCCTATATTTTAGAGATACTGTTATATTGAAAGGATTAGGCTTCGCTTTTTCAGTAGTAGTATTTATTATTATGAATAAAAAGTATATATATAGTGTTTTGAAAGTTTTTAAAAATAAAAAGGAGAATCTATGGGCACAGAAATAGAAGTAAAAAAAGAAGAAAAAACAAAAAGAAAATCAAACATAGAGTTATTAAGAATAATATGCATAATAATGATAATAGCACATCATTATACAATACATGGAGGTTTAGGACAATATTATACATTAGGAATAAACAAAAAAGTAGCATTTGTACAAATATTATCAATATGGGGTAAGATGGGTTGCAACATATTTATGATTATAACAGGATATTTTATGATAAAATCAAAAGCCAAACCTAAGAAGTTAATTTTGTTATTATTAGAAATGATATTTTACTCATTAGGAATATATGCAATTTTTTGTATATTTCATTTAGCAACATTTTCAAAAGATGCATTAATGAAATCAATTTTTCCAATGTTCTTTCAGAATTGGTTTTTGGTAGATTATATAATAATATATTGCTTGATACCATATTTTAATGAAATGTTACAGAAATTAGATAAAACAACATTTAAGAAATTTTTAGGAGTTTTATTTATAATAGGATTTTGCATACCAACATTAATAAATAAAACAATAGTAAATTTTAATGAACTAGGAGTATTAATAGTTATGTACTTTGTTGGTGCATATATTAGATTACATACAGAAGAAAAGAGTGATAAAAAATATTTTTGGTTAATGATTGCATTTGATGTGGCATTAGTTGGATTAGTATTGCTTTGGGACTTTATAGGTGTAAAATTCCAACAAGTAACATATATAAAAGAAGCAACTAGATTTGCTCAAATAAATTCAGCAGTTGTATTTGGAGGAGCTGTTTATACATTTTTATTTTTCAAAAACAATATAAACTTTTCTTCGAAAGTTATTAATTTTCTTTCATCATCAACATTAGGTGTATATCTTATTCATGATAACCCGTATATAAGAGGATGGGTATGGAACAAAATATCGCCTGGAAAAGCTTATATGAGTTCTAATATGATATTAGTGCATGCAGTAGCTAAAATATTAATAATATTTATAATCTGTACAATTATTGATAAAATTAGAATTTTTGTATTTGAAAAGCCAATTGATAAATTGATGGATAAAAACAAAAGGTGAAGATTTTTCTTCACCTTTTGTTTTACTAATAATTAAGTTTTATCTTCTTTAAGCTGTTTTTGAAGTTCACCATATTTGAACGCCAAAGAATTATAAGCAGAAGATAAATTAAGACGCTCAGTTTGGACTTTGCGAAGCTCAGAGCAAACCGAAAGATTTTCTTCTTGCAGTCTGCGAATTTTCTCAAGATACTCAGCTTTATTGATTTCGTGCAATTGAGCGAGTTCAGTTGTATCGTTGATATACTGATCTTGAGATTCTTTCAATTTCCGGACATAGTATTCTCTCTGGAGATTAAAAAGTGCTAATACGCCAATGATACATATAATTGTTCCTATAATTGCAACAATTACAATTATAGAATTATTAAAAGTAATAGTTATTTTATTGGCAGAATTAGGTTTTTGAATAATTTCAGCAGAAAGAGTAAGTGATGTTTGGATAATTACATTTGCAAGCTCCAATAAGAGCATTGTAATAATAATCTTTTTTGTATTGATACGTCCTAATAGTTTTTTCATTTGCTAAATACCTCCACTTTTTTGATGTCAAATCTTATAGCTAAAACTAAATGTAGGTTTTCTCCTACAATAGTACAGAGAAAATGAACAAAGCTAATTGGCTGAGCTTATCTATTATATAATAGTTTTGAGTAAATTGCAAATTTTTTTAAGAAAAATTTTTTCGAGCTAAAGTATTGAAAAAAAGATGGAGTAATGATATAGTAAAAAAGCAAGACAAAGTTCGGCACAAAAAGCAAAAATAGGGGGAAGTAAAGTGAATATTAATTATGCAGATGAAAACACAGTAAATAATATTCAGGAAGTTGCATTACAAGAAACAAAGAAAATAGCAATAGAAGAAGGAATAGTTTATAGGGGAATAAAAAGAATAACAGATATATTAGGAGCAATAATAGGAATTATTGTTACAATTCCATTGTCATTAATAGTTTTTATAGGAAATGTAATAACTAAAGATAATGGAAAAATATTCTATACTCAAAATAGAATTGGAAAAAATGGCAAAAACTTTAAAATGTATAAATTTAGGTCAATGGTAATTGGTGCAGATGAAATTTTACAAGAGTATTTAGATTCAAATCCAGATGCAAAAGAAGAATACAGAATAAACAAAAAATTAAAAGATGACCCAAGAGTAACAAAAGTAGGAAAATTCATTAGAAAAACAAGTATTGATGAGTTTCCGCAATTTATAAATGTATTAAAAGGAGAAATGAGTTTAGTTGGTCCAAGACCATATTTGCCAAAAGAAATAAAAGATATGGGCGAGTATTATCAATATGTGATAAAATTAAGACCAGGGTTAACAGGATTGTGGCAAATTTCAGGAAGAAATGATGTAACCTTTCAACAAAGATTAGAACTAGACAAAGAATATTTAGAAAAACGCAGTATTTTTATGGATCTAAAAATATTAATAAAAACAATATTAAAAGTATTTAAAAAAGAAGGAGCAGTATAGTGGAAAATATAAAAGTTATTGTAGCAACACATAAGAAATATCAAATGCCTAAAGATGAAATGTACATACCAGTACAAGTTGGAGCAGAAGGTAAAGATGATTTAGGATATCAAAAAGATAATGAAGGTGAAAATATATCTTTAAAAAACCCATTTTATTGTGAATTAACAGGATTGTATTGGGCTTGGAAAAATCTAAATGCAGATTATATTGGATTATGCCATTACAGAAGATATTTTTCTTCTTGCAAAAAAACTCCAAAAGAAGAAAATGAAAAATTTAAAGTGGTTTTAACTAAAAATGAAGCAAAAGAAATTTTAAAAGAAACTGACATTATTTTGCCACAAAAAAGAAAATATTATATAGAAAATCTATATGATCATTATAAACATACTTCATATGTTGAGACATTAGATGAAACAAGAAAAATAATAGAGGAACAATGTCCGGAATATTTAACAGAATTTGATAAATTACATAAAAGAACATGGGCACATATGTTTAACATGTTTATAATGAAAAAAGAAATTTTAAATGAATATTGCACTTGGCTTTTTGATATTTTGTTTGAATTAGAGAAGAGAACTGATCCAAGTAAATATGATAGTTTTCATGCAAGATTTTATGGAAGAGTATCTGAACTTTTATTAGATGTATGGATTAATAAAAATCAAATTAAATACGAAGAAGTTAAAGTTATAGATATGCAAAATGTAAATTGGTTAAAAAAAGGGATTGCTTTTTTACAAGCAAAATTTACAGGTAAAAAATATGGAAAGAGTTTTTAGAGGAAAATATGGAAGATTTAATAACAGTAGTTGTACCTATATATAAAGTAGAAAAATATTTGGAAAAATGCATAGATAGTATAATAAAACAGACATATGAAAATTTAGAAATTATACTTGTAGATGATGGTTCTCCAGACAAATGTCCTCAAATTTGCGATGAATATGCTAAAAAAGATAGTAGGATTAAAGTTATCCACAAGAAAAATGGAGGGCTTTCAGATGCAAGAAATGCAGGAATTGACATTGCTAAAGGCGAATACATAACTTTTGTAGATTCTGATGATTATATAGAAAAAGATTATGTAGAAGTGTTATATGATTCTATAAAAGAAAATGATTCTGATATGGCAATTGGTTCTCATAAAGTTATTTATGAGAATGGAACTATATTAAACAAAGAAACAGGAGAAAAATCTGTTTTGGATGCCAAAACCGTATTAGAAAGAATATTATATGATGAAAATATTGATTTGTCAGCATGGGCAAAATTATACAAAACAGAACTTTTTGAAGAAATAAGATATCCAAAAGGAAGAGTATTTGAGGATGCGGCAACAACATATAAATTGGTTGATAAAAGTAAAAAAATATCAATTGTATCAAAAAGTATTTATAATTATATAATAAGAGATAATTCTATAACAAATTATAAATTTACTAAAAAGAAAATGGATTTGATTATATCAACACAAGAAATGTGTGAGTATATAAAAAACAAGTATCCAGATTTGGAAAAAGCGTGTGATAGAAGATTAATGTATGCATATTTAAGTACATTATCTCAATTAGCAAAATCAAAAGAAAAATTTCCAGAAGAACAAAAACAGCTAACAACTTATATAAAAAAGAATGGAAAGAAGATTTTGAAAGACAGCAGAGTGCCTAAAAGAGATAAATTAGGGATTATATCGTTAAGGTTTGGATTTAAAATGTATAAAAAAATATGGAAAATATATAGCAGGATTAGTGGAAGAGATAGAATAAGCAAAAAATAGAGGAGGCATTAAAAAATGGGAATACTAGCATTAGTATTAACGGTAATTATATTAGTATTAGATATAATATATGAATTAAAAAATAAAAAGAATGAAGAAAAGATTTTTCATCCAAGTATAGTATTTTTTTCTTTATGGACTTTTATATTAATGTTATCTAATTTGAATTTTTATGGATTATATAAACCATCAAGTGAAGCGTATTTTTTAATAATGCTAATGATTGTTTTTTTTGCAATAGGAAGTTTTTTTATAAAAGTAAAAGTAAATGCAAAAGAAAACAAATTGATTAAAAAATTTCAAAAATCAAAAATATATATGAGTATAAAAAGAAATCATAATAAGATTCAAAAGTTAAAATTTGTTCTTTTTATACTATTGATTATTATAGATATAATATTGCTTTTGATAGATTGCAACATTGTTATAAAAAGTTATAATAGTGGAATTCCAATGTGGAAAATTAGAGGGTGGAGAATGGAAGCATTTGAAACAGCTGATAATCCATTACTTAATAGAAGAAGTTTTTTAGAAGAAAGTTTTAGAAGTATTATAATTGTACCATTTGAGACAATTCTAACACCAATAGCAGCATTTTATTTTTTTAATAGAAAAGAAAAGAAAAAATATGTTTTTGTTGCAGCTTCTATTGCAATTTTGATACTTTCTAGTATTGCAGGTGGTGGAGGTAGATTAGGATATATTTATTATTTTGGTTCATATTTCTTATCATATATATATATGATAAGAAATAATAAAGATATATCTGAAAAGAAAAAGAAAATATATAGAAGAATAATTTATGTTGTATTTGGCTTAGGGATTATTGCTATAATATTGCTTACTATTTTAAGAACAAAAATGAGTTTATTCCAACAGATATATAAGTATTTTGCTTTACCTCCAACATTACTTAGTATATGGTTGCCAAAGATAAAAAATATAAATCATACATATGGAATGGTATCATTGTTTGGGGTACATAGTTATTTTTTTAGAGTTCTAAAAGCTATAAATTTAGAGTTTTTGATTCCAACAATTTATAATGAATCTTTTCAACACATATTAAATGTTGAAAAATTTGTTGAATGTGGTTTTGGGGCAGCAAATGCATTTGTAACACCAATATATTATTTTTATATTGATGGTGGATATCCTTTTGTGTGTATAGCTTCTTTACTATTTGGAATGATCGTTTCGTATTCATATAAAAAAATATGTAAAAATATAACTCTTAAAAATTTTGTTAAATATATTTTGATTACATATGGAGTATTTTTGACTTTTATAAGAATACAAACGAGTATTCCATCGTATATTATCTCGTTTATATTTTGTTTGTTAATTTAAAAAGCAAAATATAAAAATATATTAAAGGTGAAAAAAAATGAAAAATAAAAATATAGTAAATAATACAATCATGTTAATGATTTTCAATATAGCAAAAATAGTATTTCCATTTATAACTTTACCATATTTAACGAGAATTTTAACAACAGATTCTTATGGAATAGTTGCATATGTGAAAACAGTAATGTCTTACATGCAAATCTTTGTTGACTTTGGATTTGTTTTATCAGCTACAAAAGATATTGTAAAATGTAGAGAAAATAAAAATGAAATGGAAAGAGTAATTGGAGACACAATGGTGGCTAGAGTAATATTAGGAGGATTAGGATTTGTAGTAGTTCTAATATTATCTTTAGCATTACCAATATTAAGAACAAATATATTATATACAATGTTATCATATGTAGCAGTCTTTTTATCAATCTTTTTAATGGACTTCTTATTTAGAGGATTAGAAAGAATGCATGTTATAACAATTCGTTTTATTGTAATGAAAATAATTTCTACAATATTTACATTTGTTTTAATTAAAGGTGATCAAAATTTAATTCTTATTCCAATACTTGATATTGTATCAACATTAGTTGCAATTCTAATGGTATGGTATGAAATAGGAAAAATGCAATTAAAGCTTAAATTTTCAGGAATAAAAAAGGTTATTAGTACATTAAAAGACTCTTTTGTGTATTTCTTATCTAATGTTGCAGCAACATCATTAAATGCTTTAAGTACAATAATTATAGGAATATATACAAGCCCAACAGAAGTTGCATATTGGAGTTTATGTATGCAAATAATAGGTTCTATTACAGCTTGTTATAATCCAATATCAGATGGAATATATCCAGAAATGATAAAAACAAAAAATACAGCAATAATAAAAAAAGTACTAAAAATATTTATGCCAATAGTATTGGCAGGTTGTATATTCTCATATTTCTTTGCAAATATAGGATTTATGATATTAGGAGGAGAAAAATATTCAAATGCTGTACCAGTATTTAGATTATTAATACCAACATTATTTTTTGGTTTTCCTGCTATTATATTTGGATGGCCAACACTTGGAGCAATTGGAAAAGCAAAAGAGACAACAGTTACTACAATAATAGCTATTTCTGTATATATTATTTATATTGTAGGATTAATTGTAACAAAATCATTTACAATAACAAATATAGCAATAGGAAGATCAATTACAGAAATGGTATTGTTTGGAACAAGGTATTGGTTTTATAGAAAATACAAATCATTATTTAATGAAAATACGAACTAATGGGGGATAAAATATGAAAGCTGCTGTTATAACAATGCATTCAGTTTGCAATTATGGAACACAATTACAAGCATATGCAACACAAGAAAAATTAAAGCAATATTTTGATGAGGTAGAATTTATTGATTATAGAAGAGAAGATACTTATGGTATAGGTTTATTAAAAACCTATACTAAAGGAAATATTCTTAAAGTACCAGCAATACTGCCAACACTAATTTATTGGAGACATAATTTTGGAGGATTTAGAAAAAAATATTTAAATATAAATGAAAAGAAATACTTAAAATTAGAGGATTTTGAACAATTTGATGATTTTGCTGATATATATTTTTCAGGAAGTGATCAAGTTTGGAATACAGGATGGAATAATGGAATATTACCACCATTATATTTAAGCTTTGTGCCAGACAATAAGCCTAGATATTCATATTCATCAAGTTTTGGAAAATCAAAATTAGATGAAGAATATCTGGAAGAAACCAAAAAATACTTGGATAAATTTGAAAAAATAACAGTAAGAGAAGATTCTGGTGTAGATATTTTAAAAAATCAGCTTTCAATAGATAATGCATTTAGAATAGTTGATCCAACTCTAGCAATGCCTGCTGAGTTTTGGAGAAAACTAGAGCCAAAGAACAAAATTAAAGAAGATTATATTTTAATTTATAATTTAAATAGAAGTAAAGAATTTGATGATTATGCAGAAGAGTTAGCAAAGAGAACAGGATACAAATTATATAGATTTTGTACAAGATTGGATCAAGTCTTTAGAAATGGAAAGAGTTTAGTAATGCCTGAAATTTTTGATTTTATAACATTAGTTGATAATGCAAAAATTGTATTAACAGATTCATTCCATGCAACAGCATTTTCTATTAATTTAAATACAGAGCCAATTTGTATTTATCCACAAAGTTATTCTGGAAGATTATCTGGTTTCTTGAAATTAGTAGATTCAGAACAAAGACACGCAAAAGATTATCAAGATTTTGATGTTGTTAATAGACATGTAGATTTTGAAAAAGTAAATAAAATATTAGACAAAGAAAGAGAAAAAGTAGATCAATATTTACAAGAAATAGTAGATAAATACAAGGAGGATAACAAGAATGAATGAGAATCCACTAGTTTCAATAATAGTTCCTGTATATAATGGAGAAACATTTCTAAAAGAATGTGTAGATTCAATTTTGAACCAAACGTATAAAAATATTGAATTAATTTTAATTAATGATGGTTCAAAGGATAATTCAGCACAAATAATAAATGAATATGCAAAAAAAGATGAAAGAGTAGTGGCTATTCATCAAGAAAATTCAGGAGTTTGTGCATCTAGAAATAATGGATTAAGAAATACACATGGAGAGTATATTTGTTTAATAGATCAAGATGATTATGTTTTTCCTGATTATATTTCATATTTGTATACTCTAATAAAAGAAAATAATGCAGATATTTCGTTAACTCCTACAGCGAGAAAAATAAACAAAGACAATAAAAATAATATAGAAGAAGAAAAAGATGATTATATTGAAGTAATAACAGGAGAACAAGCTGCAAAAGAAATGTTATGCTATAATTTTATAATAGCACCATGGAATAAGATGATAAGTAGAGAATTAATAGAAAAAAATAATATTAGATTTGATGAACAATACTTTGGAGGAGAAGGATTCTTATTTTCAATAGATTGTTATACAAAAACAAATAGAGTAGCTCTAGGACATAGAAAAGTTTACAATTATAGATGTGATAATCCTAATAGTGGAATGACTAAATTTAGAATGCAAATTGTTGAAAGTAGTGAGAAATCACAACAAACAATTAAAGAGCATGTTTTAGCCGTTTATCCTAAATTGAGTGCAGAATGTAAATATTCAAATTGGCATACTTATTGTGATTGTTATAACTTTTTTGTAGGATGTAATGTAATTGAACAATATAAGGAAAAATATAAAGAAATAAAGAAAGTTTGTAAAAAAGATGCATTATGCGCATTAAAGGTAAATATTCCAAAAAAGGAAAAAATTAAAGCAATACTTTATTTTATTTCACCATATTTAACAGCTAAATTTATAAATCATTTTAGAGTAAGAAGGTTTACAAAAGAACAATAGAAAATAAAAAGGAGTTTTTGTTGTGAATAAAATTGCAAGAAATTTTTTGAAAAAAAGCAAATATATTGCAAAATCTGCAATATCAGTTTTAAAATTTAAAAGGGTTGAACCAATAGTTCATCCAACCGATAACGAAAATATGTTAAAAGGAAAAACAGCACTTATAACAGGTGGAAGTGGAGGCATTGGTTTTGCAATTGCTAAATCTTTTGTAGAAAGTGGATGTCAAGTAATTATTTCTGGAACTAATGAGAAAAAATTACAAGATTGTTGTAATAAATTAGGAAATAATTCAAAATATGTTGTAATGAATTTATTAAATGTTAAAGAAATAAGAGAAGGAATAAAAAGTGCTGTTAAATTATTTGGAAAAATAGATATTTTAGTTAATTCAGCAGGAATACATTCAACAGCAATGATTAGTGATTTTCTTGATGTAACTGAAGAAGAATATGATTCAATTTTAGGAATCAATTTGAAAGGAACTTATTTTGTATGTCAAGAAATCAGCAATTATATGATAGAAAATAAGATAAAAGGACATATTCTAAATATATCTTCATCTGTAGCGTTAGAACCAGCTTGGTCACCATATAGATTATCTAAATGGGGTGTAAAAGGTTTTACAGCAGGTTTAGCTCAAAAATTAATTCAATATGGAATTGTTGTAAATGCTATCGCACCAGGTTCAACAGCTACTAGTATGTTAGGTGTAAAAGAGGGAGATAGTATCTATACAGATGATAATCCAGTTGGAAGATTTATAATGCCAGATGAAGTTGCAAGTTATGCAAAAATGATGGTAAGTGATTTAGGAAACATGGTAGTAGGAGATACATTATATATTTCTGGAGGAAGAGGAACTATAGATGTCAGATAAAAGAATAAAAAACAATAGAATAGAGGAGAATAAATTGAAAAAAGTAAAAGAACCTGAAAACCTTGGCGCTGTACACACACACACACACACACACACGGTATCTTAGAAAAAAGAATAGTATATTTGGATATGCTGAATATAGTAGCAATTATTTCGGTTATAGCTATGCATTGTAATGGAATTGTCCATGGGAATCCAAATATTCGTGCTTGGAATACAAGTTTAATAATAGAATGTATATGCTATTTTGCTGTGCCATTGTTTTTCATGATATCAGGAGCTAATCTTTTAAAATATAGAGAAAGATACAATACAAAGGAATTTTATAAAAAAAGATGTAAAAAAGTATTGATCCCATTTATATTTTGGGCTACAATAATGTTTATATGGAAAATATTTATTAGAAAGAGTATGACAATAGAAACAGTAAATAGTCCAATAAAATTATTAAATGCTTTTTTTAGTAACAAAGAAGAAGCAACATATTATTTTATGTTTGAAATATTAGGAATATATCTAATTATTCCATTACTTTCTTTGTTGACAAAAAAAGAATATAAGAAGACATTATGGTTGACTATTGGATTATTTTTTATATTTAACGCAATGTTGCCCAATATATGTTCATTAATTGGAATTACATTATATAGCCAGTTTAAAGTGCCTGTTACCGGATATGTAATTTATATTATTCTTGGATATCTTTTATCAGAAGAAAAAATTGATAAAAAATGGAAAGTTATTCTTTGTATAGGAGCAATATTAGGAGTTATATATAGATATGCTACAACATTTGTTTTAAGTAAAAGTGCAGGACAAGTCATAAAAACAACATGGGGATATTCGTCTTGGCACTGTATGCTATTATCTTCGGCAATTTTTGTACTTATTAAAGATTTAAAAATTAATGAAAAGATAAGAAATAATGAAAAAGTTAAAAAAATAATTTCAAAAATAGCAGGATGTAGTTTTGGGGTATATTTGATACATATGATAGTAAAATATTATTATACTAATATATTTAATATTAATACTTCATCATGGCATTTTAGAACATTAGGGGTAATTGTTATATATTTTATAAGTTTATTGAGTGTAATGTTACTTAAAAAGATACCAGTAGTAAGAAAAGTATTACCATAGGAGGAAAAATATGAAATATGATTATTTAGTAGTAGGCTCAGGACTATTTGGAGCAATATTTGCAAATGAAGCAAAAAAAAGAGGAAAAAAATGTTTAGTAATAGACAAACGACCACATGTAGGTGGAAATATCTATACAGAAAATGTAGATGGAATAAATGTGCATAAATATGGTGCACATATATTCCATACAAGTAATAAAGAAGTATGGCAATACATAAATCAATTTGCAGAATTTAATAGATATACAAACTCACCAGTAGCAAGATACAAAGATGAATTATATAATATGCCATTTAATATGAATACATTTAACAAATTGTGGGGAGTAGTAACTCCAGAGCAAGCAAAAACAAAAATAGAAGAAGAGAAAAAAGAAGCGGGAATTACAGAACCTCAAAATTTAGAAGAACAAGCAATAAGTTTAGTTGGAAAAACAATATATGAAAAATTAGTAAAAGGATATACAGAAAAACAATGGGGAAAAAGAGCAACAGAATTACCAAGTTTCATAATAAAGAGATTACCAGTAAGATTTATATATGATAATAACTATTTTAATGATGTATATCAAGGAATTCCAATTGGAGGATATACACAAATAATAGAAAAAATGTTAGATGGAATAGAAGTTAGACTAAATTGTGATTTCTTTGACAACAGAGAAGAATTAGAAAATGTAGCAGAAAAAATAGTATTTACAGGTCCGATAGATAAATATTACAATTATCAATTTGGAGAACTTGAATATAGAAGTTTAAGATTTGAAACAGAAGAGCTAGAAGAAGAGAATTATCAGGGAAATGCAGTAGTAAACTATACAGAATATGAAGTACCATATACAAGAATAATTGAACATAAACATTTTGAGTATGGACCAAGCCTTGGAAAAGTTGCAGAAGGAGAAACTGCAAAGAAAACAATAATAACAAGAGAATATCCTGATAAATGGGTACAAGGAAAAGAACCATATTACACAATGAATGATGAAAAAAACACTAAGTTATATGCGCAATATAAAGAATTGGCAGATAAGGATAATAAAGTTATATTTGGAGGAAGATTAGGACAATATAAATATTTTGATATGGACAAAGTAATAATAGAGGCTCTTAAAATATCAAAAGAAGAGTTAAACTAATCCAAAAGAAAAGAGGTTAAAAATGGGAAAACATAGTGAAGAAAATCCAAAAGTAAAAACAAAATCAAAAGTTTTAAAAATATTTTTAAGAGTATTGCTAGTTATATTAATTATAATAGTTATATTAGCAGGAATTGCAGCTGGACTTGTTGCAGATAAGCTTGGAAAAATAAATGTAGAAGAAATAGATAAAACTGCAATAGGAATAAGTGAAGAAACCAAAGAAGAATTATCTGGTTATAGAAATATAGCCTTATTCGGAGTTGATTCTAGAGCAGATGACTATGGTGTGGGAAATAGAAGCGATTGTATTATGATTGCAAGTATGAATCAAAAAACAAATGATATAAAGATAATATCAGTTTACAGAGATACTTATATGCAAGTAGAAGAAAAAGGAAAAGATAAATTAGACAAAGTAACACATGCATATGCATATGGTGGAGCACAAGGAGCATTAAAAGCATTAAATACAAACTTAGATTTAAATATATCAGAATATGTTACAGCAAACTTTGATGCAGTAATAGCTGCAGTAGATGCAGTTGGTGGAGTAACAATAGATGTAGATAGTTCAGAAGTAAAATATATTAATAAATATATAAATGATTTAATTGAAGATACACATGGAAGAGAAGGAACTGCAGCAGATGCAATAACAAAACCAGGAAAACAAACACTTACTGGAGCTCAAGCTTTAGCATATTCAAGAATTAGATATACTGAAGGTGGAGACTATAAAAGAACAGAAAGAATGAGAACAGTAATAGAAGCAATGTTATCAAAAGTAAAAACATTAAATGTAGGACAATTAAATAAATTTGTAGATATTATTTTACCAAAAATAAGTACAAATATTTCTACAACAGACATTCTAGGATTAGTTCCAAGCATAGCATCATTCAATATTACAGATAGTTTAGGATGGCCATATGAAACAAAAGGAATAACACTAGACAGATGGTATGGTGTTCCAGTAACACTTGAAAGTAATGTGGAACAATTACACAGAGAAGTGTTCGGACAAGCGGATTACACAGTAAATAGCACAATTAAAAATATAAGTGATCAAATAGTAAAAAAGACAAATTATAAATAATTTTTTAAAAACTATTGCACAATAAAAATTATAATGTTATAATCAAATTGTTAGAAGAAAAAGGAGGAGATTTTGATATGAAAAAAACACTAATAGTATCAATTTTAATGTCTATAATTTTGTTTGTAGGAGCTTCAGTAGTAAGTGCTGCAACAACAGAAACATTAGCAGATGAGTTGTATGTTAAAGGAAAGAAATATGGAATGACAACAGCAGACAAAGTAAGAATCGAAAGATACTTATCAGAAAATCCAGTAACAGACGAACAAGCAAATCAAATAATGTCAAAAGCTGATGAAGCAGTAGCAGTTATGGAAAATGCAGGAGTTACAAATTATAATAAATTAACTCAAGACAAAAAAAGTGAATTAAAAACAATTGCTAAAGAAACAGCTGACATTGTAGGTGCAAAATTAGTATTCAAATCTGGTTCAGTAGAGATTTACGATGCTAACGGAAAACTAATTGAAACAGTTGCACAAAATAATGGCAAATTAGCATATACAGGAAATAATAGTGTTAACGTTGTTTTAACAGTATCTGTAATAGCAATGATTGCCCTTGCTATCACTGTTGGAGGAAAAAAAATTGCAAACGCAAAATAAATTAATGCAATCAGTAAAAGCAACTATTAGTAGTATAATAGTTGCTTTATTAATTACTGGACTTTTATTATTTGGAGTAAAGCTATTTTTAGGGCGAGAAATAGAAACGATTTTTACATTAGCAAATAAAGTATCAATTTCAACAAACTCCAATAAAAATACAGAGCAACCAACAATAGTAAAAAAAGAAGAAAAATACACATTAAAAAATTATCCTGAATATGGCACACAATATGCCACAATTGAAATAGATAAAATAGATGTAAATCTACCAGTATATTTCGGAGATACACTAGATGTATTAAAAAAAGGAGTTGGACATTCTACTGGAAGTTATTTTCCTGGAGAAGGTGGTTCAATTGTTTATATGGGGCATAATTCCAAAAAAGTATTTAGAAGATTTTCAGAATTACAGATAGGCGATGAAATTAAAATTACTACATCATATGGCGAATATACATACAAAATTTATGACATGGAATTAATAAATGAGACAGATGTAGATAAATTGCCAATTCAAAGAGACAAGGAAATATTGATGATATATACTTGTTATCCATTCAACAATATCGGATATGCAACACAAAGATATGTTGTATATGCAGAACTTGAAAAATAGGAAAGGAAAGTCAAAATGAAAGTATTAACAAATCTTCTAAAATTCATACTTATAGTGGTGCTTGCTGTGTGTAGCATAGCAATAGGGATAATTCAAATAGTAACACAAACAGTTTTAAATAAAAATTATATAATTCAAAAAATGGAAGAAACTAATTTTTATAGTGAAACATATAAATTAGTTCAATCAAATTTTGAAAAATACATTGAACAATCAGGCTTTGAAGAAAATATATTAGAAAATATATGCACAGAAGAAAAAGTAAAACAAGATATAAATTTAATGATTTCAAATATATATGAAGGTGCAAATAAAACCATTGATATAACAGAAATATCAGACAATTTGAATGCTAATATAGATAAACTTAATATTAGAGATAGTAAAAACCAAAAAGCAATTGAACAATTTGTTGAACATATATGTCAAGAGTATACAGATACATTAGTTCATACAAAATATGAAAATGATATAAATAAATTTTATAAAGAAATTGTTATAAAAAAAGATAAAATCGAAAAAATAGTAATAATAGCAATGGTAATAGATGTAATTGTTATTTTGATTGTAAATAATAAAAATATCGAAAAAGATTTTCAAAGTATTGGAACTGCGATATTTTCAAGTTCAGCTTTTGAACTTATAGCTTGTCAGATAATCAATTTAAGAGTTAGCATTAAAGGAATAAAGATTTTTAATGATGCATTTTCAGATATGATTGTGGCAATTATTCAAAATGTAATTTCAAAAGTGGTTTCATTTGGAATTGCAACACTGATGATAGCGATTATATTGATTATTATAAATGCAATAATAATATTTTTTAGTATACGTAAAGATGAAAGGAAAAGAGAATGGAAGAACTAGATTTAAAAGAATTATTTCAAATATTTTGGGAAAAGAAAGTACAAATAGCTCTAATAGTTGCAATTTTTGCAATTATAGGAGTAATTTATAGTGTAGGTTTTGTAAAGCCTAAATATAAAGCAAAGACAAGTTTGATATTAGCAACAAACTCTTCATCACAAACAAATGCAGGTTCTATTACAACAACAGATGTTACATTAAATTCTAAGTTGGTTTCAACATATATTAAACTTGTAAAAAGTGACAAAGTTGTAAGAAATGTAATTTCAAATTTAGCTTTAGATATGGATGAGGAGGAATTGAAAAATAGTGTTAGTGTAACAACTACAAATGACACAGAATTTATTGAGATTTCGGTAGAAAATGCTGATCCGGTTTTAGCAACTAAAATTGCAAACGAAGTGTCAAAAGTTCTTATAGAAAATGTTAAAGAATTTTATAAAGCAGAGAATGTTCATGTTGTAGATTTGGCAGAAATTCCACAAGCACCATATAATGTAAATCATGTTAAAGATGCTGTTATATTTGCATTTATCGGAATAGTTGTTGCGGTATTATATGTTTTAGTTTTAAATATGTTAGATACATCAGTAAAATCAGAAGACGATATTGAAAAGATTACAGGGCTTAGAGTGTTGGTTTCTTTACCATTATACGAAACTAATACACCAAGAAACAAAAGAGGAGGAAGAAGATAATGAAAAGAGAATTGATAGCACACGAAGATCCAAAATCTCATGTATCTGAACTTTTTAGAACATTGAGAACTAATATACAATTTATGAATTCAAGTAGACATTTAAAGTCTTTATTAGTAACATCAACATTACCAGGAGAAGGAAAGACATGGGTGTCTTCTAATTTAGCAATTGCTTTTGCTCAAACAGATAAAAGAGTTGTTTTAATTGATGCAGATATGAGAAAATGTTGCTTACATGACATTTTTAATGTAAAAGCATGTCCGGGATTATCTAATTATTTAGCAGGAATGGGAGCAGAAAATCCTCAAAGTGATGATATAAGTGCTTATTTAAGAGAAACAGAAATACCAAATTTGTATTTATTGCCATCTGGAAATGTGCCACCAAATCCATCTGAGTTATTGTCAAGTCCTCAAATGTCACATCTTTTACACAAACTAAAAGGAATGTTTGATTTAATTGTTATAGATGCAACTCCATCAAAATTAGTAACAGATGCAGTCGTATTGTCAAGAATAGTAGATTCAACAATTGTAGTTGTTGGACATAATATGACTAAAAAAGATGATTTAACAAAAGTTGTTAAAGATATTAAGAATGTTGGTGGAAATATAGCAGGAGTTGTTTATAATCAAAAACCATCTACAAATAAAAAGAGCAATGAAACTTATTATTATGCTTCAGTACCTTCTACAAAAAGAAAAGAAATAGAGTATCAAAAACAAAAAGAAGCACAAGTAAATAGAACTACAGATATGTTAAATAGAGATAGAAATCCAGAAGAATTTCAGAAAAAGGCTTTGGAAGAGCAGGAACAAGCTAATCAGATACGTGACGAAGACGGAAAAACTCCAGAAGAAAGAGCTACAGAAATGTTAAAACGTTTTAATGATTATTTGATGCAAGAAAAAGAAAAAGTAGATAACAGAAATAATGAGAGCTATGATAACAATAATGACAGGAGTTAATAATTAGATATGATAGATTTTCATTCACATATTTTACCAGGAATTGATGATGGAGCAACTAGTGGCGAAGATACAATAAAAATGATTGAAGAGGCTAAATCTGCTGGGTTTACAGCAATAATTTCTACATCACATTATATCAAAGGATATTATGAATGTGATGTAGAAACAAGAAAAAAATTACTAGATGGTGTACAAAATAATAGCACTATAAATTTATATTTGGGTAGTGAAATTTATGCTTCTACTGAAATGATAAATTTTATAGCAAATCAAAAGGCATCTACGATAAATAATTCACATTACATATTATTTGAATTTCCTCTAAATACTAAGCCTTTATATGCTAAAGAATTAGTATATGAGTTAATAGCAAATGGGTATAAACCTATAATTGCACATCCGGAAAGATATAGCTATGTAAAAGAGAATATTGGCTTTATTCAAGAGTTAGTAGAAATGGGGGCATTGCTTCAATCTAATTACGGAAGTATTGATGGAATGTATGGTTTTGAAGCTAAGAAAACTGTAAAAAAATTGTTAAAGTCAGGACTAGTAACATTCATGGGATCTGACGTTCATAGACCGAATCAAATTTATCCTAAAATTTCTAAAATTTTGAAAAAAATTGCAAAAATAATTCCGGAGCAAGAATTGATAGAAATTACAACATTAAATGCACAAAAAGTATTGAATGATGAAGAAATTTAATAAAAGGCAGGAGCACATCTCCTGCCTTTATGTATGCTTAAACTAAAAACATATATAAAACCAAGAAAAATACTTCTGCCATATTGTGCTTTGAAAAGCACAAACTAAATATTATTAGAAACTAACTATAGTAAAAACTACTTATTAGCCATATTGTTTTCAACTTGTTGAATCATTTTTCTAACCATATTTCCACCGATTTTACCAGCATCTTTTGCTGATATATCTCCGTTGTATCCGTCTTTTAAAGTTACACCAACTTCTGAAGCAACTTCATATTTAAATTTATCTAAAGCGCTCATAGCTTCTGGAACTAATTTTTTGTTACTGTTGTTTGAGTTTGCCATGTTATTCACCTCCTGCTATATATAACATTTTGTAGAAAAAACTATTGCTTTTTCTAACATTATGATGTACAATTTTCGAGTAAAATAAACAGGAAATTTTTTGAAAATTGTCAAAAAAATCTCCGACCCCAAATTGACAAGGAGGAAAAAATGTATAAGTTAGTAGCGATAGATTTAGATGGAACGATGTTAAATCAATATGGAGTTGTAACACAACCTACGAAAGAAGCAATACTAAGAGCACAAGAAAAAGGAATTGAAGTAATAATTGCATCAGGTAGGCCAATAGACTCAGTAAAAACAATTGCTAAAGATATTAAAAGTGAAAAATATTTTGTTTCTGGCAATGGAGCAATAATATATGATATACAAAATAATGAAATTATTTATGAAAATACTTTGTCAAAAGCAAAAGCATTAGAGATTATTAAAATTTGTGAAGAAAATAGTATTTATTATAATGTATATACAGAAAAGGAAATTATTGCTAAAAATTTGCAATATAATGTGCTATATTATCATAAGGAAAATTTGACAAAAGCAGAAGAAGATAAAACACATATAAATATTGTTGATAGTATATACGATTATGTAGCAAATATAGATGGAAAAATTTTGAAAATAATGATATGTGATGGACATCAAACAATTTTTAATGCAATAATGAGAAAGTTGAAAGAAGTAGATGACGTAGAAGTTCTTGAAGTAGCTCATATGTCTAGAAAAATTATAAGACAGGGAACAGAAGAAATTCCAATTGAATACTTTTATACTGAGATTTCTGCGAAAAATGTAGATAAATGGACAGCTTTGGAAGTTCTTAAAGAAAAAATGCAAATAAGCACAGAAGAGATTGTAACTATTGGAGATAATATAAATGATAAAAAAATGATTGAAAATGCAGGCATGGGAATTGCAATGGGACAAAGTACTCCAAGAGTAAAAGAAGTGGCAAAATATGTAACTGCCTCTAATAATGAAGATGGGGTTGCAAAGGCTCTAGACATGATAACTAAAGCCTAATGAAATAAAGGGTTACAAGAAATATTACAAAAATATTACAAGAATATTAATTTTGTGTTACAAGCCAAAAACTATGTTGATTTTAATCTAAAAAAGAGGTAAAATATAAAAAGATAGCATATAAATGCAAATATAATAAGGAGGAATAAAAAATGGCATCAAATCCAATGCAAAGAAAATCAAGAAATTCGTTTTTAATAGGAGTAGTAATAACACTGATAATTGCTACAGTACCAATATTTTTCTTATTTAGACAATTAAAGTCTAAAACAGACGAATTAAATACAGAGCTAAATGCAAAAAAGAATGTTTATGTATTAAATCAGGATGTAAAATCAGGACAAATTTTAACAGAGGATATGTTTTCAACTAAAAGAATACATCAAGACTCAATACCAAGTAATGCAACATCAGTAGCATCAGTAATAGATTCATGGTTCTTACAAACAAAAGAAGGAGAAGAAATTCATACTGATAAAGAAGGATTATATTTACAAAGAGATGAAAGCACAGCAGATACTATAGTTGAAATTTGGCAAAATGATGGTTCAAACTATGACACAAATTTAAAAGATAGTGATGGAAACAGAATTGAAAAAGGTGAGAAATTCACATGTATTGATGGAACAATAGAAAAATATATATCATCAAACAGTAGCAGAGAAGTACAAGATGATTATGGAGCTTATTACATAAGCAAAACAGATACACAAACAAGAGTATTCCAAGAGGATGCTACAGAAAAATTCTATATTTTTGAGATAGATAATTCAACAATGAATACATCAACAAAAAGAGTGAAAAAATATATTGATATTAACAATGTTCCAGTTTTAGCTAAAGTTTCAATGAATAAAAATACAGTTATTACACCAAATCTTATTGTACAATCAGATGAAAATATAACAGATGATGTAAGACAAGAAGATTACAATATGATAGTATTACCAGCAGATTTGATGACAGATGATTATGTAGATATAAGATTAATGACACCAACAGGACAAAACTTTATAGTTATTTCTAAAGCTAAAGTTACAATTCCAACAAACAATGATGGAACATACATAACAGATACAGTAAGAATGAACTTAAGCGAAGACGAAATATTAACAATATCAAGTGCAATAGTTGAAGCTTCAGGATTATCTGGTTCAAAACTATATGCAACAAAATATGTAGAAGCAGGAATGCAAAATGCAGCAACACCAACATATATACCAAATGCAGCTGTAACAGCACAAATATCTGCTGACCCTAATATAGTATCAGCTGCAATGGAAACATTAAGAGCTAGATATACAGATACAGCTAAAGCTATAAGAAATAATTATTTACAATCACTAATAGATAGTAGTGATGATTATGAAAATAAAGTTAAATCAAAACAAGATGAAAATACAGCAAATCAAATTACAGCAAGACAAAAATATTTGGAATCATTAAATCAATAAAAATAATTACAGATAAGGGCAGAAAATGCCCTTACTGTAGATTTTACGAAAAACAAAGAAAGGAAGATCCAGACATATGATAAAAATAGGTTTTATAGGTGCGTATGATAAAACAGATATTATATTGAATATAGCAAAAGTTCTTACACTTACAGGAACAGGAAAAAACGTACTTGTAATTGATAATACAATAACTCAAAAATGCAAATACATAGTTCCAGTCATAAATCCTACAAAAACATATGTAACAACATATGAAAATATAGATGTTGCAGTCGGATTTTCAAGTTTGGAAAATTTAAAGCAGTATTTAGGCTTAGAAGAAAATGAACAATTAAATTATGATTATATAATTATAGATACAGACAGTTTTGAAGGGGTTGCAAAGTTTGAACTTCAAGGAGCAGATAAAGATTATTTTGTAACTGGTTTTGATGCATATTCTGTAAAAAAAGGAATCGAAATATTAAGCCAATTAGGAGTACCAACACATATGACAAGAATTTTCTTCTCAAAAGATATGTTAAGAGAAGAAGAAGAATATTTTGATTATTTAGCATTAGGAATAAAAGCTATATGGAATGATGAAAAATTATACTTTTTATTAGAAAATGGCGATTTGCCAGCAATAATCGAAAACCAAAGACTTTCAAAATTAAAATTAAGGAACATGAGCAATACATATAGAGAAAATATAGCATTTTTAGTAAATGACATAGACAAAGATATAGGAGAAAAGAAAATTAAAAGCATAATTAAAGAACTATAGAAGGAGTTAGAAGATGTCAATTATAACATTTTGGAATGATGATAGAGAACAATCTGGAAAAACTTTGACTTCTGTTGCGGTGGCAACAAGGATGGCAATTGATCGTAACTTTAAAGTATTACTTATGTCGACGAGCTTTAGGGATTCTACAATGAAAAATTGTTTCTTCGGAGATGAAGTTCAAAGAAATTTAAAAATTTTTGGAGGAAAAAGCAACAATATAGCTGTTGAAAATGGAATAGAAGGTTTATCAAAATTAGTTACTAGTAAAAAAATAACTCCAGAAGTCATAACAGACTATACGAAAGTTGTATTTAAAGGAAGACTTGAAGTATTATGTGGATATGTTGGAGCTGGAGATAAGACAGTAGATGAAAACTATTCAGAATACGAAAGACTAGAGGAATCTTACATAGACCTTATAAGAAATGCTAATTTATATTATGATATGGTTGTAGTAGACTTAGATAAAAACTTAAAAAAAGAAGTAAAAGACGAAATAAAGAGAATATCAAATTTAAATATATTTGTATTTTCTCAAAGATTAGCAAGTGTAAATAGATACATCAAATTAAAAGAGGAAAATGAAGAATATTATGAGCCAAAATTTTTACCTGTTATTGGCAAATATGATAATAGGTCAAATACATACAATATAAAAAATATTACTAAGTATTTAGGAGAAAAAAAAGAGATCAATGCAATACCATATAATATATTGTATTTTGAAGCAGCAGAAGAAAATAAGGTTGCAGATTTGTTTTTAAGATTAAAGAAAAATTTAATAAAAGAAGATAGATTAGATGATAATTACTTGTTTATGCAGGCTGTTGAAGATCTCGTAAACAAAATTTTAAGAAAATTGCAAGAGTTGCAAAAGAAGATGAGGTGAAAAAATGTCAATAACTAATATTTTATTATCAATAGTTGTTTTGATAGGAGCAGGAGCAGCAGTAGCCTACTTTATAAAGAAAAATAAAAATGCTGAGGTTGAAACAGAGATTGAAAAAGATGATAAGACATATACACTTGACCAAATGAAAAACTATGTTAAGAAAAGATTAGACGAAATAACAAAGATAAACTTATATGATATAGGTCTTTCAGAAGAAGAGTTAAAACGTAGAAAAAACAAAAAATATGCATTAAAAAAGGCTTTAAAAGGCTGTACATATGGAGATGTTAATGATAAGAGATATGTAAAAGAGCTTATTGCAGACTTGTTGGCAAAAGAATATGGTGTAGATGAAACAAACATATCAAGTGCAATACCTTTTGATATACCATCATTATTAACATCACAAGACAAGTTTGACATTTTAATATATGCTTATAAAAAAGAATTTGGATATGAAGCATTAACTCAATTAATAAAGAGATATAATCTTGCTACATTAAAGTATATAGAAGGAGAAACAAAACCTTGTTATGTAATAACAAGTGAGGAAATAGATGAAATCTTTGAAAAAGAGAAGATAGTATTATCATTCCAAGACAAACTTGAAGTAGTAGTACAAAGAATATATCAACATTACAAAGGATATAGTTCAATAGATGAAATAAGAGATATGAACATAGATGGTGTATCTGGTGGTGTATCTGGTTTACCAGAAAGTTTCTTAAGCCAAGTAGCACAAACAGATGGAGACTATTTAGACCAAGTTGCTGAACACAAAGTACCACGTGCTTGTGATAGTATTTGGATATTCTTCCAAGGTAAATCAATTCGTTTAGCATTCTTATCATTTGGAACTGAATCAGAATTAAAGAGAGTATGTCAAAATATTTACAAATATAATAACCCAGGACAGTTGTCAGATACAAATGGTTATAAAATCAACGAAATGAAAGATGGTTCTCGTGTCGTTGTAGTAAGACCATCAATGTCAGAAACATGGGCATTCTTCGTAAGAAAGTTCGACGTAAAAAGAGCAACAGTTGAACAATGGACAGGAAATATGCCAGGAAATGAAAAAGTAATAGAATTATTGAAATACTTAGTAAAAGGAGCAAGAATCACTTCAATCACTGGTGAGCAGGGTTGTGGTAAAACAACATTGTTGATGGGTATGATTGAAAACATATATGAAACCATGAACTTGCGTATCACAGAAACTGCATTCGAGTTGCACTTAAGAAAAGTTTATCCAACAAGAAACATCTTATCAATGCGTGAAACAGATACAATCGCTGGTCAAGAGTGTTTGGACGTACAGAAAAAAACTGATGGTTCTGTAAACATCATAGGTGAGGTTGCAACAGACCCCGTAGCATCTTGGATGATTCAATCTGCACAGGTTGCATCTAAATTTACATTGTTTACTCACCACGCTAAAACATTCCCAGACTTAGTAACAGCTCTACGTAACTCAATGTTAAGAGCTGGAGTATTCAAAAATGAAAAAACAGCAGAAGAGCAGGTAGTACAAGTATTAAACTTTGATATACATTTACAGAAAGACTTTAGAGGAAGAAGATACATAGAAAGAGTTACAGAATGTATTCCAATTGTTGACCAACAAACATACGATAAAGACTATAAGAGCGAGAAGACAATGGATGGAAAAGTTCAAAAATTCTTTGAAAATGCAACAACATATTTTTCAAAAGTAACAGAACAAAACTTATATAGATATCAAAATATTCTTGAATATGTAGACGGTGAATATCAAATCACAAACAAGATAACAGACAAGAACCTTCAAGAAATGAGAGCAAATATGGATGATTCAGACTTAGAAAATTTTGATGCATTTGTTGAAAAATATTGGGGAGATCAAATTAGAAAAGAAAAAAAGGCTAAGGCCGTTAAGTAATAATTTAGGAGGTGTTTTTAGAGCATGAGCATCCAAATGCTAAAATATGTAATTTATGGAATTGTAGGATTAATTGCTGCTGTAGGAATTGCATATTTTGTATTAATGAAAAAGATGGGAAAATCTGAATATAGACAGATGAAAAAATTGCAAGAGGGTACAAAAGCAGATTCATTCTCATTAGATATATTATTTCAAAAACTTTATATAGCTTACATAAGAACACCTTTACTTAAACGATATTTGTTTAAGTTAAGAAGAAGACTTGAAATTATAAACATAGATGACGAATATAACACAAGAAAAGATGCGGCAGTAATATTATCAAAAGCATTACTAATATTCACGGCTATCGCAATATTAACAATAATAATAACACATAATAACTGGTTATTAATGTCAATATTATTAATTTTTGAGTTGTTCATTGTAGATACAATGGTTGATGGCATGGTAGATAAAATCGATAATAATTTGCTTAGAGAGCAAATAGATTTCTTTGCAGAGATACGACATGCATATCACGAATACAACATGGTTGAAGAAGCGATATATCAAGTATCACTTGATGATGAAAAAAATGTTTCAAAACAAGGTGAAAAAATATATGAAATATTAAGTTCAGATGATCCTGAGACTGAACTAGAGAAATATTATGATGTAGCACCAAATAGCTATTTAAAGGAGTTTGCTGGTATATCATATTTAACACAGGAATTTGGAGATAGAGAGGAAGATGGTTCTTCTTTATATCTAAAAAATATAACAAATATTACTCAAGAAATGCAAATAGAAATATTAAAAAGAGACAAATTAAATTATGTATTTCAGAGTTTAACATTTATAGCAATAGCTCCAGTTTTGCTATTGGAGCCATTAAAAAGTTGGGCAACTTCAAACTTTGCATTTACTAGAGAATTCTATTTTGGAAAAGTAGGATTAGTTGCTCAGATACTAGTTGTTTTGTTGACAGTAGTTTCTTATATAATGACTAGAAAATTGAAGGACAATGGTGGTGTACAAGTTGACATTGCACATAATGACCATCCTTGGCAAGAAAAATTATATAAAATTCCAGTATTAAAGCAAATAATAAATTGCTTTATACCAAAAAGAGGAACGAAAGAATATAGAAAGATGCAGAAGCTGATGAAAGATTCGGCATCTAAAGCAAAAATGGAATGGATTTACATTAATAGGTTAGTTTTAGCAGTATTAACAGCAGTTATCTCTGTAATATTCTTTATATTTTTACATAGAATTGCGATAAATTATGTTTATACAGAGCCGACAACTAGACAGCAGGTAATAGGAAGTTTGTCAGAGTCAAAACAAAAATCAGCTATGGAATTGACAGAACAAGATAATTATTTTATTAATAAACTAAAAGGAAAGCTAAATATAACAGAAGAAGAAATTCAGAAGGAAATGTTAAAAAGTAAGTATTACGAAGAAGATGATAAATATTTAGAAGATGATTCAGCTAGAATTAAGAACAAATTAAATGTTGTAAATTCAGAGTCAATGCAATGGTTTGAGTTATTATTATCATTTGGATTTGCTTTAATAGCATACATGTTCCCAGTATGGATGATGTTTTTCCAGAAGAAAATGAGACAGATGGAAATGGAAAACGAAGTAATGCAATTCCAAACAATTATAGTAATGCTTATGAAAATCGAAAGAGTAAATGTAGAAATGATTTTGGAATGGCTAGAGCGTTATTCTAATATTTTTAAAGAACCAATTGCAAGATGTGTAAATGACTACGAAGCTGGTGCATGGGAAGCATTAGAAGAATTAAAAAATTCAGTAACACATCAAGATATGATAAGAATTGTAGAAAGCTTACAGGCTGCAGTAGAAAAAATTCCAATAAGAGAGGCTTTTGATGAGTTAGATGCAGATAGAGATTATCACCAAGAAAAGAGAAAACAAGCAAATGATATGTTAATATCAAGAAAAGGTTTAATTGGTAAGGCTGTAGGATTTGCTCCGCTAATTTGTTTATTTGTTGGATATTTGATTATACCATTGGTAGTAATCGGTATTACAACAATGAGTAGCACATTCTCACAATTAACATAGAACTGGAGGAAAAGATGGAAAATTCAACAAAGGCAATAATAATTGCTGGTGGAATGTTTATATTAATAATGGTAATAACACTTTTAGTAGTATTTGGTCGAAGTCTTAGTTCATATATGCAAGGACAACATGATAAAGAAATAGTAAAACAAGTCACAGAATTTAATAACAAATTTGCCAATTACCAAGGTACAGAGCTTAGAGGAAATGAATTGATTTCTGTATTAAATAGAGTTATAGATTATAATGCACTAGAGGCTGGAGAGTATGGTTACGATCCAGTCCTTGTAGAAATAGATCTTGTTGATAGGAACGCGTTAGATAGTGTAATAAAATTTAATTCTAAAGATGAAAACTTTTTGTTTAAGAAGAATGTAAGTAAAATAAAAAATAGTAAAGATAGTGATGATGAGCTAAAAACAATATCACAAAAAGGTACAACAATTTTGAGTAAGTATTCCGATAAGGAAAAATATCCAGATAATTATATACCGAGATTAACAGATACAAAACTTCAAAAACTTTCTGCTGAAATATCTAATATAGCACAAGAAAAAGATAATTCATCTTGGCTAGATGGATATGACGGAGATAGAATAGCAGTTTATAATAGAACTAGAGCAAAAAAATTGACTAGCATATTAGGATACGAAGTATCAGCTGAAGGTAAGATAAAGGTTGATGGAATAGAAAAAGATATAATACCAGCAGTAAAAAATGCAACATGCGAGTATTATCAATACACTCAATTTAAAAGAATAATGTTCAAATGTACATCAATAGAATATAGTCAAGATACTGGACGAATAAATAAGATGAGTTTTGAAGTAAAAACTACAACAGATGGAAAAATTGTAACTAATTAAAGAAAGGAACCATATATGGAAAATGCAGTTAAAGCTATGTATATAGCCGCTGGAGTATTAATAGGAATATTAATTTTAACATTAGGTGTTACATTATTTGCCAGTTTGCAATCATATGTTGAATCTTCTCAAGATCAGATAAGATTTAATGATATAAATAGCTTTAATGCAAAGTTTACTGGTTATATAAATTCAGATGATGGTCAGAGGACTACATTTGACTTAGTAATTCAAGATGTAGTTTCAGCTGCGAATTTAGCATATGAAAATAATGTACAACTTAATTATGATGCATATAAAAATAGTGATAAGGCTCAACCTAAACCAGGAAACTTATATGTAGCAGTATATTTGGATGGAAATAGGGTCGATGGAACAGATACAAAAGAAGTGTTATCTGCTAATACTGGAACCACTAGATATATTTGTTCAAGCACAGACATTAAATATAATGAAAATTCAGGAAGAGTATGTGAAGTATGGTTTAAAAAATTAGCGTAAAACTAAAAAAATAGTTGCAAAAAATGTTGAAAAATTGTATAATGGAGTTGTATAATGAAAAAAATATTTATAATTATAGCAATAATAGTTGTAATTATTGTGGGCCTAGGATTTTGGTACTTATCTTCAAAGACAAATTATAGTGTAATACAGGAAGAAAACAAAGAATATGAAGCATATAAAGACCAGAATGTTTATGGCTTGGATGTTGCAACAGTAATAAATAAAGCTGTAGATAGAAACACGAAAAATAAAATTGAAAAAGATGACAAAGGATATTTTATACAAAATGATAAAAATAGTATTGAAGTAGAAATACATATGATAGACAATGAGGAAACATACAAAATGGAAACAATCTTCAATGCTGGCACTGAGCAATTTGTTCAGTATTATGGAAGTGAAAATTTCAAATGTTCAAAAATAGAATATCACAAAAAAACAGGCAGAATAAAATATATTCTATTTGAACAACAATAAACAAGTTAATAGTGTTCGGCAAAGAATAATTAATATGTCGATATTTAAAATAAACAAAAGTAGAAAAGGGGGGAGATACTATGGAAAACGCAACAAAGGCTTTATTAATCGCAGCAGCAGTATTAGTAGCTATCTTAATCATTTCTTTAGGATTAGTAGTTTACAATATGGCAGCAGAATCAGTTAATAACAATTCAAGCTTATCTGCACAAGAAATTCAGGCATTTAATGATCAATTTACTCAATATGAAGGAGACAACGTAAGAGGAACAAGAGTTAATTCATTATTAAAAACAGCATTAAACAATAATATTACTCAACAACAAGAAGGCAATGAGGGTAAAATTGTAACCATTACAGCTTCAGCTGGTTGTACTGTTGCAATTAATTTATCAGAAAAAACAATGACAAAAGCAGACAGTTCTAAGATGTATAAAGTTGTAGTAAAATTAGATGGACCTGGTGGTTTAGTAAAAACTATTGAAATATCAGAAAATTCATAATAATTATTTATTAGAAAGGAGATATACTTATGGAGAACGCAGCAGACGCATTAAAAATCGCATTCGCGGTAATGGTATTTGTATTAGCGCTTTCTTTAAGTATATCTTGCTTATCTGAAGCGAATAGTGCAGTTCAAGCAGTTGCATTTATGCGTGACAGAGAAACAAATTATACTTATGTTACGCCATCTTCTGATTTAACAAGAATAGTAGGAGTAGAAACAGTAGTTACATCTATGTATAAAGCATATGAAGAAAATTTCCAAATTCGTTTTTATGACTCTAATAATAATCCACTTGTTTTGTATTATAGAACTGATAATAATGGAAATAGAATAAAAAAAGATAATGCAGATATACCAGTAACATATATTGATTTAAAAGACGAAAACTATGCTAATGCTGAAGAAGCAATTACACATTTAAATTTTTTATTGGGAAATTATAGAAATTATAATGATACTTATTATAATAAGAATGTTAATTTAAAAAAGTATAGTAATCAGATAATAAAAAATGATTATCCTGATGGACTTTACAACTTTTTTGCAGGAAAAAAATTTAAAGAAAATTTAGGAGAGTATTATCAAGGTACAGACTCTACTAAAATTAAAAAAAGAGTTATAACATATACTATATTTAAGGATAATTAAGGAGGGAATATGGACGATACACCAGTCGATGTAATAGGAATAATACTTGCGGCTATAATAATGTTTATAGTTCCTTTAATATTAATATCAGAAAGAAATGATGATCTATCTCAAATGATTGCAAGTAGTGCAACAGCAGATTTCGTAAATAATGTTGTAAAAACAGGAAAAATTACAACAGATAATTATCAAAACTTAGTATTAAGTTTACAATCATCTGGAAATTCTTATGATATAGACCTAGAAGTAAAAATCTTAGATGAAAATGCATCAAAAGTTGTAACAGATGCAGATGTTAAAAGCGTAGGAAATAATGCATATTATTCTATTTATACTACTCAAATTGAAGATAGACTTCAAAGATCATCAGCTAATTCAGATTTGAATTACAATGGAAAATTAATTTTAAAACAAGGTGATGTAATTGCAGTTACAGTAAAAAATAGTAATGCGACATTTTCACAAGCATTAAAAAGCTTTTATTATAGAGCTACAGGAAGTGATATACATATTATTGTAGCAACATCATCAGGAACAGTTGCGATAAATGGTGCAACATAAAGATAAGTTGATTATTAATATCAATTTATTTTTTTTAGGAGATTTTATATATGAATATATTTTATATTATTACAGCATTGTTAGTTTTAATAATGCAGATTTTAATAAAAAAGAATGATGAAAAAGAAAGTCTTATAAAATGGATAACATTTAGTATGCTAATTTTTATGGCATATAATATTGTAATTGTTGTTGTAATGTCATTTTTTAATATCAAATCAACATTAATCAATTTAAGTATAATTAATATAATCACAAGTGTAATATTAGGCTTTAAAATTTATAGTGATAAAAAAATACAGAAATATAATTTTGAAAAAAGAGAAATTTTGGCAATAATGCTTTTTGCTATATTTGCAATTTTAATAGGAATAAAAATATATGGAATACCATTTAAAATAAAATATACAGTCAGTGATGCATCAACACATTGTCTAGCAGCCAGACTATTTTCAGAAAATATGCAATTATTATTCAAACTTAATGTAGATGGAATATATATGTTAGGTCTACAGTTTTTAGCACCTGGAGCATATATAAACAATGGAATATTAATGAATATTTTTAGTGGAATAACAAGTAGTGCTTATTTATATATTTACTATATTATATTTGATTTATTTAATTTGTATTTATCTGGAATGTTAATGTATAATTTATTAAATAGAAACAAAAATGTTAATCCAATAATACCATATGTATTTTCAATAATTTATATGATAAGTTATCCATTAAGTAGCATAATATCAGGATTTGCATATTTAACATTAGGATTAAATTTTATTATATGTATATTAATAGTCTTCAAGGAAAAAATAAATGAGTATTATAAAATGTTATTATTGTTTTTGTTAGATTTTGCAATAATTTTTACATATTACTACTTTGCACCAATTATATATTTAGCGGTATTTGTACAAATAATAGTAGAAATAATAAATAAAAAAGAAAAATTATTTTGTAGTAAGAATATTTTAAAGGTTTTAACAACATTAATATTACCAGGGATATTTGCAGTAGTATATTATTTTATACTACAATACTTTCAAAACAAAAATAACATATTTTCAATGTATTCTAGTGTAATTTCTACACCAGGACCAATCTATAAAAATATAATTACAAATATTATTCCATTTTTGATATTTTGCATAATTTATATTATAAATAGCTTTAAAGAACGAAAAATAGTTTTAGAAAATATAATGAGCCTAATTACAGCTATAGTAATTGTAGGATTATTCATAGGAAATCATTTCGGAGTAGTTTCAGAGTACTATAATTATAAAGTATATTATTTACTATGGATATGCATTATATGTATGGCATATAATGGTTTTACACTAATTTTATCTAAAAACAAAATATGGAAGAATATTTTATATGCATTATTGCGGAATATATTGTCTAGGAGTTGTAATTTCTTCTATTTGGAATAAAAATCTATTTGTTTTTGATATATTTAGAAAAAATTATGAAGATATTCAAAGTATACTGTTAGTTTTATTAAATAAAGGAGAAATAGAATTATTAGATTTCTACAATGAAAATATTAATAAAAATGTTAAAATTGCTAGTAATACTACGATGCAACCATCTAATAGAGGAAAAGCAGGATGGGTAATGACACTTACTGAAAATCCAATAATTGGAATAGATGTAATGTATGGAGAAATAATGGAAAATTTGCAGAAATTTGCCGAAAATGAAGCCAAATACATGGTTTTGTTCAAAAGGGATTACTATGGAGACTATGAAAAAATAGAAGATGAAATATTAAAATATAATTTAAAGGTTTTAACACGAAATGAAGAAGGCATGATATTGGAAAAAAATTAAATTGAATAAAAATCAAAATTAAAACAAATAATAAATTTTGAAGGAGTGAAAAATATGAAAGCACTCAAAAAAATAAGTTTAATATTTGTTTTATTTTTTTTATATACATTTGTTTTATCACGCAATTATTTACCAGAAACAATAGCTGTAAAAGGTGAAGAAATAAGGATATCAGATATTGAGGTAATACCAGTAGGAGAAGTTATAGGAATTAAATTATATACAAGTGGAGTATTAGTTGTAGGAACAGCAAAAATAGATGGAGCAGATGGAAATTCTTATAAACCATATGAAAATACAGACATAAAAGAGGGAGATTCAATAATTAAAGTTGCAGGAGAATATGTTAATAGTACTGAAGAATTAATCAATATAGTAAATAGAAATGGAGGAAATCCAATATCTATAAATTATATTAGAAATAATAATGAAAACGTTGCAGAAATAACACCAGTAAAAGATCAACAAGGTTATTATAAATTAGGTTTATGGGTTAGAGATAGTGCAGCTGGAGTTGGAACGATGACATTTTACAATGAACAAACACAAACCTTTGCTGCATTAGGACATCCTATAACAGATATAGATACAGGTGATATTATTCAAACTTCTTCTGGAGAAATTGATGATGTAAATATTATTTCCATTATAAAAGGAAAAGAAGAAGAGCCAGGAAAGCTACAAGGAGTAATACAACAAGACAGTATAATAGGAAGTATTTATAAAAATACAACATATGGAATTTATGGAATCGTAAAAAATCAAGCTAATGTAAATATAGATTATAATAGAAGAATGAATGTTGCCATGAGACAAGAAATAAACTTGGGAGAAGCCACAATTTTGTCAGATATTAGTGGGGAGTTAAAAGAATATAAGATAGAAATTCAGAAAACATATTTGAACAATAATTATGATAATAAAAGTATGGTAATAAAAGTTACAGATGAGGAATTGCTAAATAGGACAGGAGGGATTATACAAGGAATGAGTGGTTCACCAGTAATTCAAAATGGAAAGTTTTGTGGTGCAATAACACATGTTTTTGTAAAAAATCCAACAATAGGATACGCTGTTTTTGCAGATAGAATGATAAGTGAATTAGCTGAAAATTAATCTATAATTGATCTAAAAAATCAATTATAGATTTTTTAAAATTTATTAAAAAATCTCTTCCTATTTTCTACATTTTATGATAGAATGCACATAGATTGATAAAGGAAGGAATGTGGGTATCATGGAATTAAATAAATGTAGCCGTTGTGGAGCTTTTCACACAAATCAAGGAGATGTTTGCCCAAAATGTGCAAACAAGGATTCATTAGAATTATCAAAATTCAATTCATACATAGAAGAAAACGGTTTTTCATCAATTGATAATGTTGCAAATCAAACAGGAATTACTCAAAAGAATGTTGCAAGATTTGCTAGTTATGAAGGAATAGAAATACCAGAAGCACAAGGAAAAGAAGTTGTAAGTACAGGAGTAGTATTTAATTAAAATAAGAACAGGAGAATGGTGCCAAGCGGTTTGGTGCTAGGCACTTTCTCCTATACAAAAATATTTTGAAAAAATTTTTAAAAAGTGCTTGACAAAATAATCAGAATACATTATAATTTATAAATGTCAGGGAAATGCAGGTGTAGTTCAATGGTAGAACCTCAGCCTTCCAAGCTGAT
>OLNW01000436.1_pt1 | contig 50122 bp, 43 predicted proteins | sample 1672121 | NCBI WGS metagenome assembly OLNW01 (sample SAMEA3136648, study PRJEB25190) | human gut metagenome
AGAGCGCTGCGTTCGGGACGCAGAGGTCGTGGGTTCGAATCCCGTCGCTTCGACTCCTTGGCAGGGGCACCGGAACACTTGAGAAATCAGGGTTCCGGTGTTTTTCGTTGCATTGCATATCAATAATTGGTCCAGTGGACCAATTTTGATTATGTTACATAATAATTATGGATCCGGAATCAGTAAATCGTAGAAAAATCCACTGTGAGCAATAGTTTTTTCTATTGCAACAGTGGATTTTTCTACGTTAAGATGTATATGGCAATTTAGACTGAAAGACAGGACAGAAAACAGGAGCACAGGATGAAAGGAAAAGGCATACATTCAAGATCGATTTTTGTACAGCTGGTAGTATTTTCGCTGCTTGCCAGTCTGGTTCCGATCTTGATCATCAGTATATTTTTGTTTTATAAGCTGGACAGTACGGCACAGACGGAGACGAAGGATTATCATGAGCAGATTACTTCGCAGTATATGAAAAATATCGAGGAAAAACTTCAGCAGTACCGAAACAGTCTGGAAGTAATCGCCAATAATACGGTGATCCTGAAAACACTGACGGATGAAACGATGAATCCGTATGACAGAGGAAAGGTGGTCAGCCAGGAGGTAGATAACTCTCTTTTGTTGGAGATGCAGAGCGAAGTAAGAAACTGTATGGTCTATTCCAGAGTACAAAATTGCAAAGTATATGGCAGCCGGGCGTCAATGATGCAGCAGGCGAGCAGAGAAGTATGGTATTTGCAGGAGAGGGCGATGGAAGATGACTGGTTTTCGTATTTTGCCCTGAAAGATTCGGAACCGATTCTGTCACTGGTGAAGGATATCGAAGCGTTGGATACGGAACACCTGAGCCGGTCACAGCTGGGGATCATAAAACTGGATGTGGCGATGAAACGACTGTTTGTACCGGCGGCAACGGGAGGGGATGAGAGTGCCACTTACGATGTCATTGTTTATAAAAACGAGGGCGAAGATGCCAGGATCCTGTATCAGACGGTGAAAAATAACGGAAACGAGATCTTAAAAAAATACTGGGAAGATACCGTCACGAAAAAAGATGGTGCAAATTCCAACGGACAGATTTCCACGTATACTGTAGATGGTCAGACACTGGAGGACTATGGGCTGAATCTGCTGTTTTTATTTGATAATCAGGATTCTTGGCAGAAGCGTGTGGAGATTATCGAGGCGATTCTTCCGCTTCTGCTTCTGCTGATCATGACGGTTACCGGGCTGATTTACTGGTACAGCAAAGATTTTTCTTCCCGTGTGGAACTTCTGGTGCAAAAATTCCGCCGTGCGGAGACAGGGGACCTTTCGGTGGGAGAAGAGATTGGCGGAAGCGATGAGATTGCTGTCCTGGATCAGCAGTTTAACCGTATGCTGAAAAAACTGGATCAGCTGATCAAAACCAGTTATGTGCAGGAGCTGGAAAATAAAGAGGCACAGCTGAAGAACCTGCAGCTGCAGATCAATCCGCATTTTCTGTATAACACCCTGGAGACGATCAGCTCGATCGCGGCGGTGAAGCAGGTATTTGTCGTTTGTGATATCTGTGGAAAACTGGGAGAAATCTTCCGGTACAGTCTGGGAAAAGACTACGGAGAGATGGTGCCGCTGGAGCAGGAAATGAAGCATATTAAAAACTATATGTTTATTCAGGAGATTCGTCACGGAGACCGGTTGCAGGTATTTTATAATATCGATGTGGATGCGATGCATGTATATATTCCAAGATTTATCTTACAGCCAATCGTGGAAAATGCGATTTCCCACGGGCTGGGCAATCTGACCAGTGTCGGAACGCTGGAAATCTCTGCATTTGAAAAGAAAGACCGGTTGTATATCCAGATCGGGGATGACGGAGAAGGCATGGAGGCGGAAAAAGTTGCAGAGATTGTACGGTTTATCAATACCGCAAAACCGGTGGAAGGAAAGAAAAATATAGGAATCCGCAATGTGAACCAGAGAATCAAGCTGGCATGCGGAGAACAGTACGGAATTACGATTGAGAGCACTCCGTACCAGGGAAGTCGTTTTACCATACAACTGCCGATCATGAGAGAAGGAGAAGAAAATGAGACATAATGTATTGATCGTGGATGATGAACAGCTGATTCGCCAGGGGTTACGGGCGCGAATCGAATATCTGGGAATTGATGTGGATGAGATTTTTGAGGCGGACAACGGTCTGATGGCACTGGGAATCCAGGATGAGCATCCGATCGATCTGGTGATCACGGATATCCGAATGCCGGATATGGACGGTCTGGAACTGATTCAGGAGATGCAGAAGAAAAACAACCAGATCAAGTTCATTGTGCTCAGTGGCTATGCAGAGTTCAGCTATGCGGAGACGGCGATCCGGCTGGGGGTAAAGGCGTATCTTCTGAAACCTGTATCCAATGATGATCTGAAGGATGCGTTTGATAAGGCGTATCAAGAGATGGAACAGACGGCGAGCATCCGGCAGGAAGTACAGATGAAAAAACGGATGGATCGGGAAAAACATGTGTATCAGCAGGAGAAAGCACTGAATGCACTCTTTTCCAGCCGGGAAACCAGCGTGATCACAAGGGAACAGCTGTGTACAATCTGTGGATGTGATGAGCAAATGTGGGGAAGGGGACAGATATTTTATCTGGCGGTGCTGCACATCAACAAGGAAAGCTTTGAGCATCAGAGATTCCGTCCGGTGGATCATGAACTGGTGCGTTTTACGATCCGGAATATTTTTGAGGAGATCGATGCACAGTGTGAAAAACTTCTGGTCAACAGTCTGTCGGATGGCAGACAGCTGTATGGGATCTTTACACTGAATGATAAGAAAAAGTTGCGGATGGAAGTGGAACGGATCTTTCTTCGGATGCGTTCTGTGCTGGAAAAGAAGATGGGAATTTACCTGACCGTCGGTGTCAGCCGGTGCTGCAGCGAAGTGCAGGGGAAGGAAGCGGCAGAGGCGAGACAGGCGTTAAAACAGCGGATCATCTATGGAAAAGCAAATATTTATTTTTATGAGGATATCAAGATTCTGGGAGAGCAGGAATTTCCGGTATCGCAGCTGCATCTGCTGGAACAGTATATGGAGCACAACGAGATCTTCAAGGTGAAAAATCTGGTGCAGGAGATTTTTTCGGAGGAACTGGTGAAAAAATACGGCAGCGCTTATCTGCGGATCATGTGGATCCGGATTCTGAATATTTTACTGCATCACTATGACCGGAGAGGAAGAAATGCGGCGGAGATTGAAAAATTGCTGCAAAGTTACAATCTTCCCGATCAGATCCAGTCGATCCAGGAGATCCGGCAGAAGATCGTGGAGATGGTGATGGAGTGTGTATCCACGGAAAGCGTCACCGATGCCAATGCCAGAAGCAAGATCCAGATGGCGGTCGGTTATATTCAGGAGCATTTCGGGGAGAACCTGACGGTCAATGACCTGGCGGAACATTATGGGATGAGTCCGAATTATTTTTCGTCGATGTTTAAGAAAGAGATGAGCCGGTCGGCGGTAAATTATATTACGGAGCTGCGGATCAACCAGGCGAGGGAACTGCTGTATCACTCGGAACTGAGTGTGGTGGATATCTCGAAAAAAGTGGGGTACGAGGATAGCCAGTATTTCTTCCGGGTATTTAAAAAGTACCTGGGAATGACACCGTTACAGTACCGGGAAGAGAGCAGAAAATAGAAAAAACACTGAGAAAAATAACATCGTTTTTTGTAGAATTATCTACTGAAAAACGGTGTTATTTCTATTTTCGAGAAAGGCAGAAAGGGATATAGTGGGGAACATGGAAGAGAAAACTTCCATGAGAGAGGGAAAGGGAAAAGAAACAATGAAACGAATGAGAAAAATTGAGAGTCCGAAGGTATCGCAGCTGCTGTTTTTACTGTGCTGGTTTGCTTATTTTACCTCCTATATCGGACGACTGAATTATTCGTCCGCGATGACGGCGATGATTCAGGAGGCGGTTCTGACGAAGAGCCAGGCGGGATTTATCAGTATGGTATATTTTTTCGCCTATGGGATCGGACAGTTCTGTAACGGGATGTTAGGTGACCGGTTTCATCCGGGAAAGATGATCTTTACTGGTCTTGCGATCGCGGCAGGGGCAAATCTGTGTATGGGATTTGTCAGCGGTTTCGGAGCGATGGCAGTGGTCTGGGGAATCAACGGCTACGCACAGGCAATGATCTGGCCGCCGGTGATCCGGATCTTCGCAGAGATGGTAAGCCGGGAACAGAAGATGAAGTTCTGCGTCAATATCGTATCCTCGCAGGTGGTAGGAACGCTGGCTTCGTATCTGCTGGCGGCAGTGGTGATGTGGCTGATCGGATGGAGAGCCGTGTTCGGCGCGGCAGCGATCTGTCTGTGTGTGATGGCAGTTATCTGGATCCTCGGGTTTGGAAAGATCGAAAAATGTGGAAAAGATCCGGAGGAAGAAACGGCAGATGTGGATAACGATGAGTCTACAGCTGCAAATACGGTAAATGCAGGAAAACAGGCATGGCGTGGTTCCGGCATCCTGATGGTATTATTCCCGGTGCTCATCCACGGCATGTTAAAGGACGGAGTGACGACATGGGTTCCGACATATATTACGGAGACTTTCCTCACTTCTCCGGCATTTTCCATTCTGGTGACCACCGTACTTCCGATCGTCAACCTGACAGGAGCCTATCTGGCGCAGTATCTGTATCAGAAATGCAAAAAACAGGAGGCAGTCGCAGCTGTCTGGCTGTTTCTGATCGCGGTGCTGGCTCTGACGGGCATCTGGATCGGAAAAGATACTTCAATGATCCTGACGATTGTACTGTTTGCGATGACAACAGCATCTATGATGGGTGTCAACACGATCTTTGTCAACTTCTTTCCGCTTCGCTATGAGGCAATCGGAAAGGTATCCACAGTGTCCGGTTTCATGAACGGTATGGCATACGTGGGAACGGCAGTATCCACCTTTACGATCGGTGTCCTGGTAGAACAGAAAGGCTGGAACGTGACGATCGGAAGCTGGGTCGTGATGACATTTCTGGCACTGGTGGTTTGTATGCTGGGGAGAAAGAAATTTTCGTAGCAGACGGGATAATCCGGAAAAAACTGAAAACAGGAGATATTGTAGAACCCTGACAGGGAGGAACTTGTCAGGGTTTTTCTAGTGCGTTTTTGGAGCGTAGTGTTCGAAAGGAAAAGTGTGCAGATATATTAGAATCGACAGGGAGGAAGACAGAGAAGAAGGTCGGGAAGAAGAACGCCAGAATACCCTGAGAGAAAAAGCACGGGCGGATGAAGCCTTTCGGAAAATTGCTATGTTGGAAAAGCAACTGGCGGAATTGATGAAATAAAAGAAAGATTACTACTACATCCTGAACCCGACGGGAGATGTGATCGCACTGGTAGACACCGGGTGGAACACTGTGGTAAGCTATGCATATGACAGCTGGGGAAATGTAACCGCAATCGAAGGCGACCAGGATCTGGGAAAGAAAAACCCGCTCCGCTACCGTGGATATTACTGGGATGAAGAGACAGGGCTGTATTATCTGCAAGCAGATATTATGACCCGGAGGTTGGACGGTTTATCAATGCGGATGATACAGGGACTTTGGAAATACAAAAAAATTTGTATGACAAAAATCTGTATGCTTATTGCGACAATAATCCAGTAATGAGAAAAGATGAAACGGGTGACATATGGATTACAGCGGTTGCCATTGGAGCTGGAATGGGTCTTCTTGGTCAATATATCAGTGATATCCAGAATAATATTTCTTCTGGAGCAAGAGGAATAAATATATTTGCTATCACTTCTTCTAGAAGGGACTATCTGGCATCGGCTGTTGGAGGAGGTATAGCAGCTATTCCAGGATTGAACTTAGCTGGTACAATAGCAGTAGGAGCGCTTGGAAATGTTGTAACAGATTCTATAAAGAAAAATATTAAAAGTGGAAAAGATCTTGTTACAAGTGCAGTGTGGGGAGCAGGAGCAAGTGCTAGTGGTATTGCTGTGTCAAAGGGAGTGGCAGCTTTAAAAGTAAAAAAAATCAATAAGATGCCGAGAGCAAAACAAAAAAGATATATAAATAGAAAATTGTATAGAGATTCGCAAGCTAATATTAATATAAACTACCATAAGTATATGTCTAAGCCAATAAAACAAAAAATAGCTGTTATAGAAAATAATTTAAGGACATTCAAGGCAGGGATATATTCAACGGTTACATCAACTATAGCAGGTTTTTTCAGGAGATAATAATGGAAAAAAAATTTGAATTGAAAAAGTATATAATTGATCAAAGTGTACAATTGATAACAATTATCATTTTGGAAATTTTTTTTTATTTTCAAACTTCAGATATAATTTTAATAACATTAGGGCTTGAATTGTTACTAGGATGTAGTTCAGTATACTTACTATGGCGCATAATAGTATTTCCACTAGATGTGTTACATGGATATGTGAAACAAGAGGTATGTTTTAGTAAAATGTGTAATATAGATGAATATGCAGTATATGGTACTTTTAAAAGAAGATATTTCTGTGAATGGAATTTTTATTATTCATCTAAAGGAAAATTAACATTGTTGGTTCCAGTTTGTAAGAGATATGAAGAAATTATAAAAATGAATAAACCGAAAACAGACCAAAAAGTAAGAGTTTATTATTACAAACATTCAAAGATATTATACTCATGGGAAGAACTATAGGGAGAGCAGATATGAATGGATCGGACTATAAAGATGCCAGTGAACTACAGGTGGTGACACTGGAGAATGCGATCTATTTATCAATGAAAAATGATGTGGCTTATGTGCTGCATGATAAACTGTTTTTATATGAGCAACGGTCTACAAAAAATGCAAATATGCCGTTACGCTGTCTGTTTTATGCAAGTGACACGTATTCGGTATTGGTGAAGGACAAGAATATTTATGGTACGAAGATGCTTCCGCTTCCATCGCCTACGTTTGTGGTATTTTATAATGGAAAGCAGAAGATGGATGAGGAAGGGGAGCTGAGACTTTCGGATGCATTTGTGAAGAAACAGGAGAATCCGAATCTGGAAGTGATTGTAAAGGTAAAAAATATCAATATGGGAAACAGTCGTGAACTTTTTGAAAAATGCAGACCGATGCGGGATTATATGATCTTTGTGGATAAAGTAAGAAGGTATTCGCAGGAGCAGACCTTAGAAGATGCCGTGGAGCAGACGATTCGGGAGTGCATGGAAGAAGACGTGATGGCTGATTTCCTGAAGAGGAACAGGGCGGAGGTTGTAAAAATGTGTCTTTATGAATATGACGAAGAAAAACAAAGAGAATTTGACAGGGAAGAAGGCAGAGAAGAACGCCAGAATACCCTGAGAGAAAAAGCACGTGCGGATGAAGAAAAACTTCGGGCAGATGAAGCCTTTCGGAAAATTGCTATATTGGAAAAGCAACTGGCGGAATTGATGAAATAAAAGAAAAATTGTCCGGAAGTGGCGTTTGGCATTTCTGAATAGTCATTAAGAGTACATAATGTGAAAGCCAGAAAAAAGGAAGACGGTAAGAAAAAATTTACCGTCTTCCAGATGATATTCAGGAAAAAATTTCAAAGATTAAAAACAACTTCCTGCGCAGCCTTACAAAAGTATCACCGGGCTTGTGCAGACGAGGTTTTCGATGATGGTTTCTTTCTCGAAAAGCATCGGGATGATGATTGCATGGTCTGCGAAAGAAGTCAGCGGGATCCGGGCGGAGACGTTGCAGGTGATAACCTGATCTTTGGTGCGGAGGGTGATCTTGTAATCGTCCTCAGCGAGCGGTTCGTAGCCCGGTTTACCGGTTTGGTGGATGGTGAAGGTGAGTGCTTCGCCATCGTTATGGACTTCCAGCAGAGGTCCCTTGCATATCCAGGTGCGCTGGTTGTGGATCGCGTCGGAGAGTTCCTGGCAGACATCGCCGTCCGGTTCGCCCAGGATATAGGTGGAGTAATGTCCGTGCAGGCTGCTGTTGCCGTGAAGATCCATGCCGCAGGTAGCAGCCAGTTTCTCACCGGAGAGTACCAGGTCTTCCCACAGTTTTACGCCCTTTTCATTGACTTCGTGGAGCGGTTCCGGGTTGTTGAAGATCTCGATGAAGTCACAGCAGGAATAATCCGTGATCGTCATCTCGAAACGGCAGCCCTGTGCGAACGGCCATCCGAAGGAATACGGATGAGCGACACCGACCAATGCCCCTTTTTCGCGGGCAGCCTGGAAGAGAAGTTCCGGTTTGTGTTTGTTGATACTTTCCCACGGCACATACTCGGTCAGGTTCAGGCAGAGGATATGTCCGTAGTACGTGGTATATTCCATGCCCGGGATGAATGCGATCGACTGTGGATGCTCTTTCAGATAATTTTCAATTTTGTAATGTCCGGAGATGGTGTTGTGATCGGTCAGGGCGAACGCGTCCACGTGATCTGCCACCATAAAGTCCGTCAGTTCTTTGCAGGTAAATACTGCGTCGGATTCGTTGGTATGATTGTGTAATTCCAGTCTCTTATACATAAAAAGTCCCCCTTAACGTGCGCGTACCGTCAGCTGATAATCGGTGTTGTCTAGCAGTACGGAAAATACCAGAATGGTTACTTTTAACACACCCTCGATAGTCGGCTGCGGAATACAGCCTTCCGTGGCTTCTGTTGCGGTAAAATGCATATGCCGGGTTGTCAGCTGTCTGTGGATATTGCCGATGAACGTGTCGTTCAGGGTTGCCATGGTGTGGATCTCGGTTTTCATACCGTGATAGACGGCGTCATCCCATTCTTCCGGTGTTGGTTCTTCGATCCCGTACTCTTTTTTACAGTAGTCGAGCAGGCGTTGTTTCAGTTCCGGTGTCACATCTTCCGGGCGGAAGTGCTGCGGTCCAAAAGAAAATTCAATATCCAGTTCTTCATAAGTCTGATCCAGGCAGACGGTATAGGAAATCTGACCGATAAAGTCCTTGCATAATTTTCCCCCTACCTGGTAAATGGTTTTCATTTCTTCCATAGGTTTCTCCATTTCTATTTTCTATAGTAGTACCTTCTTTTTCAGAATACGCAGACCGGTTGCGCATGTCAATAGTCTGAAAAAATTCGTAGAAAAATCCAGTTATTTTGAAAGTTATGTGCATTATAGGGAAAAACCAGATTTGCTATAATGGTCGCAAATACGGCAGAAAGTAGATACAACTGATGCCGGACAGATTGACGAAACTGGAAAACATGCGAAAATAAAGGAGAGTCACATGGAAAAGAGAACACTTTACAAAGAAGGAACATACAAAAAAGGAAATCTTCACACCCACACCACCTGGTCAGACGGTATGCATACGCCGGCGGAGACCGCGGAGCACTATCGCAGCAAAGGGTATGATTTTCTGGCACTGACGGATCACTGGGTTTACGGGATCCATCCGGAACTGAATCGGGATGATTTCCTGCTGTTCCCGGGAACAGAGTTGGATATCGAGCTGCCGGGAAGAAAGGATCATCATCTGGTAGGTTTCGGTCTGCCGGAGACAAACCGGATCCCGGAACATTATACCTTTGAGGAAGAACGCAAAAACGGTGTGCTGACAACGGCAGAGCGTATCATCGAATATTTCGGACAGAGAGGAAATGTAACACTGTACGGTCATCCGTACTGGTCAAAGATCGATTCTACGGATATCAAATATCTGCAGGGCATGATCGGCATGGAAATCTACAACCACGGTTCTGAATTTTTCGGAAACAACGGCAATTCCGAGACGTATTTTGATCATTTTCTGTTCGTGAGAAATAAAATCTTCTGCTTTGCCACGGATGATGCCCACGATATCTCAGAACACGATCTGGGTGGATTTATCATGGTAAAGACGAAAGAATTTACCCACAGAGGAATCCTTGAGGCGATCAAAGACGGAAGCTTTTATGCATCTTCCGGACCGCTGCTCCATGATTTTTATGTGGAAGACGGAGTTGCACACGTGACCTGTGAGCCGTGCCAGCATATTTATTTCCAGACACCGCACCGGGGAGACTGTCTGTTCAGTGATGATGGAGACTGCCTGACCGAAGGCAGCTTTGCGTTAAACGGGGATGAAGAGTATGTGAGAGTGACGATCAAAAACAGCAGAGGACAGAAGGCATGGACACAGCCGATCTGGTTGTGGCTGTTCTGATTGATGATAGAAAGTAACCAATTGTGAAGGCACTGAACAGTTACGACAGAAAAAAGGACATACAGGAGGAAGAATATGTTAAAATTAGTAACTTTTAATATACGATGTGATTATGACCAGGACGGAGCCAACAGCTTCCGGTTCCGCAAACCTGTGATCTTAAAGAAACTTGCCGAGGAGAAACCGGATGTGATCTGCTTTCAGGAAGTGCTGCCCCATGTGGCAGCATGGCTGAAGGAGAACCTGACGGAATATACCGTGATCGGCTGTGGAAGAAGTGAGACACTTGAGGACGAGCAGATGACGGTCGCTTTCCGTACCGATCGTCTGAATCTGATCAATATGGAAACCTTCTGGCTGTCCCCGACACCGTATGTGCCGGCAAGCAGATACGAGGAACAGTCCATCTGTCCGCGTGTGTGCACGGAAGTGGTACTGGAAGATCTTCAGGAGAAGAAAGTCTTCCGTCTGTGTGATATCCACCTGGATCATCTCGGCGTGCAGGCGAGAACCCTGGGACTGTCTCAGATCCTAAAGAAGATGGATGATGCCGTTTTATTCGCCAACGCACCGGTGATCCTTGCGGGTGACTTTAACGCAGAGCCGGACGGAGAAGAATTTGCCGTGATGAGAGAACGGACAGATTATGTCAACTATACAGAGGGCATTGGCATTACCTATCACGGATTTGAACCGGAAGATGAACCGGAACGGATCGATTATATTTATATCAAAAAAGCAAAAGAAGGCTATGCAGGACTTACCTGCCGCAGTGTAAAAAAATGGGAAGACCGCGACAAAGAAGTATGGCTTTCCGACCATTATCCGATTTGTGCGGAACTTGAGTGGATAAATCTATAAAAAATACTGGACATTTTTCAGAGTGTAGATTTTTCCACTGGTGCCGGAAGAAATGTCCATTGTGAGAAAAACAGCTGCTTCGTATAATAGCCTCATCAAATAAATGAAGGAGGAAATCTATGAAAGCAGCAAGTGTTGAAAAGGCTAAAAAATATAAGCCGAAAAAACAGCCGCTGAAGAAACGACTGGTACGTTACTGGCCGTTGTATGTGATGCTGATTCCATGTATCATCTACTATGCACTGATCTGCTATGTGCCGATGGCGGGTTCTGTTCTTGCATTTAAGGATTATTCCTTTAAGAAAGGAATCTGGGGAAGCCCATGGATCGGTCTGAAATATTTCAAGACCTTCTTTTCCAGCTATGATGCACCACGACTGATCAAGAATACACTGACAGTCGGTGTGATCAAATGTATCCTGGAATTTCCATTCGCTATCATACTTGCCCTTTTGCTGAATGAACTTCGCAGCATGAAGTTTAAGAAGATCTCGCAGACCATCACCTATCTGCCGCATTTTCTCTCTTCTGTTATTATCGTAACTATGCTGCAGAGAATTCTGGCACCGAGCACCGGTGTTCTGAATCAGACAATCGCAGCACTGGGTGGAGATGGAAGCACATTCTTCCTGATGGAAGCAAAATATTTCTTCAGAATCCTGTTTTCCATGGACCTGTGGAGAAATATCGGATGGGATTCCATCATGTATCTGGCAGCAATCAGTTCCGTAGACCTGGCATTGTACGAGGCAGCAGAGATGGACGGATGCGGAAAACTGGGAAAAATGTGGCATATCACACTGCCGGGTATCCGGGGAACGATTGGTCTTCTGTTTATCATGGGAGTTGGCGGACTGCTTTCTTCCGGTGTAGAACAGATCTGGCTGTTACGTACACCTGGTAACATGTCTCTGGCTGATACCCTTGATGTATACGTTCTGCGTATCGGTATTCAGGGAGGACAGTTTGGATATGCAACGGCGATCGGTCTGATCCAGGGTCTGGTAGGACTGGTGCTTGTAGTAGTCTGCAACCGGATCTGTAAGAAGATCACGGAAGTCGGACTGTGGTAACAAAAGGAATAAAAAAAGGAACCTGAGAATTCAACGAAGTGGAGGAAACTACATGAAAAAGAAAATGGTAAAACGCCTGATGGCAGCTTCCATGGCAGGAACACTGGCAGTGACCATGTTTGCAGGATGCGGCGGCTCATCTGATAGCAAAGACAGCAGTGCAAAAACAGAAGATACCAGTGAAGATAACTCTGACAAACCGGATACCTGGATCGCTGACCGGACCATCACCGTACAGGCTTACGTAGATGATATCGGAAATACGCTTCCAAAAGATTTTAACAACACCGAAACCATGAAAAAGATCACAGAACTGACCGGTATCAAACTGGATGTAAAATATACACCTGGTGACAGTGATGCAAAAGTTATGGCTTCGCAGCTGGCTTCCGGAACCATCCCGGATGTTATCGTATCTTACCTGGATAACTCCACAAGACCGGAGTTCCCGCTTCTGTACAAAGCAGCAAAAGACGGAATGTTCGCAGATGTATCTGAATACATGAAAAACAGCGAAGTATATTCCAAATATTATGAAGACGATTATCTGCCGGACGATACAAAGAACAACATTGTATTCCGTGATGACCTGGATGGTGTATATCTGTGGCAGATGAGTATCGATGAAATTGACCGTTCTCTGGAATATAATGCAGATGAAGAATATGTAGGAGGTATGTATATTCAGAAAGCAATTGCAGATGATCTGGGGATTGATACCACAGCAATCAACACACAGGAAGACTTTTATGATCTGCTGGTTAAGATCAAAGAAGGCGGTTATACCGATGACAACGGAAATGCTGTTTATCCCTTGGGACCGAAATACTGGGGCGGATCTGTTGATGCTCTGAAATATATCGCAACCGGTTATGACTGGGGTGTAAGCGATGACTACAACCTGGATGAAAACGGCGATGTAAAGCATATCGCAGAAACCGATCATGTATATGATGAAATCAATTTTGTGAGAAAACTTCTGGATGAAGATCTGATGAACCCGGAATTCTTCACCATGGACTCTACCCGTGCAGAAGAAGTATCCAAAAACCACAACTCAGCAATTATCGCTGACGTGCATAATTACGAAGAGATTATTTACTCCAATGATGACTGGATCCCGTTAGGACCGTTGAACGATATTGCCGATGACAACAAGGAAGTTGTACATGGAAAGAGCGGTCGTGGATGTATGGCAATCTCCGCAGATGCAGAGAATCCGGAAGAAATCTTCCAGTTCTTTGACTGGCTTTCTACAAAAGAAGGACAGATCATCGCACAGTATGGTGCGGAAGGCGTATCCTACACAATGGAAGACGGCTACCCAAGACTGACAGATGAAGTTGCAGAAAAACTGAATGATGGAGATACCGATTATCTGATCAACACCATCGGTGCGGGATTCGGTGGATCCGGAAACTACTTCTTCGAGTTTGTTCTGACAAACAAAAACAACAAAGATAACTTTGGTGAGTCCCGTCCGGGAGCATCTTCCGGTAACTCTACTTTTGCAAGAAGTGTACAGATCGCAGAAGATTACCCGGTAGAAAAGAAACTGGTTCCGGGGCTGGATGCAACAGCTTATATGTCCGCGGACGAACTTGCGGATGTAAAGACACAGATGGATCTGCTTGACTGGGATGAGACATTCGTACAGGCCTGCTTCGCAAAATCGGATGATGAAGTAAAAACAATCATCGAATCTTTCCGCGATCAGCTGAAGGCAGCAGGGATCGATCGTTTTGAAAAATACGTAAAAGATATATACGAAGAGGATCCGGACTCTGTATCTTTCTACGACTAAGACAAAGAGATCCTGCCTGCCCCGGTGGCAGGCAGGGGAATGAAAAGCGGGTAAGTTACACTTACAGAAAGGATTGGGTACGCAATGCACAAAAGAAAGATAAAAGTCAATCCGATGGATCAGGCACTTCAGATTCTGATCTATCTGATCATTATTGCACTCTGTCTGATCATTCTGCTCCCCTGCCTGAACGTAGTGGCGCTGGCATTCAACGACGGAGCGGATGCAGCGAGGGGTGGCGTATGGTTCTGGCCGAGACAGTTCACCATGGATAACTTCAAAGAAGTATTCAAAGACGGAAGTATTACCACAGCTTATGTGATCACGATCGCAAGAACTGTAATCGGAACGTTTTTAAGCTTAATGGTAACTACTCTGGCAGGTTATGCGCTGAAACAGGAAGATCTGCCGGGAAGAAAGATCATCACCATGCTGATCACATTTACCATGCTGTTCGGTGGTGGTATGATCCCTACCTATATTCAGTACAAAAACTTACACCTGTTAAACTCTTTCTGGGTTTACGTGGTTCCGAGTCTGGTGAGCGTTACCTATCTGTTGATGGTACGAACCTTCTTCGAAGGAATCCCGGACAGCCTGGAAGAGTCAGCCAAACTGGACGGCTGCGGATTCTTTCAGACTTACCTGAAAATCATGCTTCCGTTAAGTAAACCAGTAATCGCCGTAGTTGGACTGTATACCGCAGTAAACCACTGGAACGACTGGTTTGCAGGAGCATTCTATGTCAACGATACGAAACTGTGGCCGGTACAGACCGTCCTGCAGCAGATGTTGACAAAAGCAATGAATTCACAGCAGGAAGTAACTTCTGTTGCACAGGCACTGGCACATAACACCGTGTCCGTAACATCCGATTCTTTGAAGATGGCAGCAGTTGTTGTTACAACCGTTCCGATCCTTTGCGTATACCCGTTCGTACAGAAATATTTCGCACAGGGCGCAATGATCGGTGCAGTAAAAGGTTAAGTAAAATATAAAAGGTTCTTTGCCTCGTTCAGCATTTATATAGAGATGAATCTATGAGCGATGCGGGGAACCTTTTTCTATGAAAATAAAGTTGAAAATTACTGTTTCTGGAAAAATTCAGAAAAGCAGATGGAATAGATAAAAATGCGATAAGTATAAAAAGTACACCACATGGTGACAGAGAATCATGATACAATGAGTGTTAGATTCAAGGAACAAAACGGGCTGCGGAAAATTCCGGGCACAAAAGAGAGGGAGAAGGTATGAGCGCGAAAAAGTGGGATGTTTATGTATACGGCGATGTCAATATTGATATCGTGATCCCGGGTGTGGAAAAGTTTCCGGAACCGGGGCAGGAAGACGAAGTTTCCGTGATGGAGACCTTTGTCGGCGGCGGTGCCGCATTATTTACCCTGGGTGTCGGCAAACTGGGACTCCACCCGGTGTTTCAGGGGGAAGTAGGAGATGACTGTTATGGCGAACTGATCCGGAACAAATTCCGGGAAAGCCATGTAGACGATTCTCTGCTGACGGTAAGCAAAGAGTTAAAGACGGGGATTTCGTTAAGCTTTACAAATGAAAAAGACCGTTCCTTCTTAACCTACCGGGGAACCAACGAAAAAATCAGTATTTCCAACGTAGATGTGGAAAAAGTGAAAGAAGCCGCACATATCCATGTGACCGGCTATGCGGGATCTATTAATCACAACGAATACCTGGAACTGCTAAAGAAGATCAAGACAGAGACACAGGCAACCGTATCGTTCGATGTTGGCTGGGACTCCACCGGAGAGTGGAAACCGGAGATCCGCGATCTCTTCCCGTACATCGATGTGCTGTTTATGAATGAGACAGAAGCAGAACATTACGGAAGAAAAGAGAGCGCCGAGAAAGCCGCACGGGAATTTGCCAAAACCGCAGGTATGGCAGTCATCAAGATGGGAAAAAAGGGTTCCATCGCAGTGAAAGACGGCAAACTGTATCAGGCAGCGCCGTACACCGTGGAGGCGGTAGACACCACAGGAGCCGGAGACTCCTTTAATGCCGGATTTGTCTACGGATTCCTGAGAGGAAAATCCATGGAAGAATGTCTGAGATGCGGAAACGGATGCGGAGCACTCTCCGTAACCGCACTGGGCGGCAATACCGGATTTCCGACAGAAGAGAAACTGGAAACATTTATCAAAAGTTACGAAGCATAAAAAGAGATACTAAGGAGACAACAAGGAGGAAGAAAACATGAAAATCGCAGTGATCGGAGGAGCAGGAGTACGAACCGTCATCTTTATCAACGGACTGTTAAAGAGATACAAAAAACTTCATATCGACGAAGTGGTACTTTATGATATCCAGGAAGAAAAACAGAAAATCATTGAAAAGTTATGTAAACATGTAGTGGAGAGAAACCATGAGGAACTGAAAGTATGGGCGGTATCCGATCCGGTGGAAGCTATCACAGGTGCAGATTATATTGTAACCACTCTGCGTGTCGGTGGAGATCACTCTCGTGTGGTAGATGAGACCATCGCTCTGGATCTGGGTGTGATCGGACAGGAGACTACCGGTGTCGGTGGATTTTCCATGGCAGTTCGTACGATCCCGGTTCTGATCGAATACTGTGAACTGATTAAAAAATACGCACCGGACGCATGGATCTTCAACTTTACCAATCCGTCCGGTCTGGTAACCCAGGCACTGCGAAGCGCAGGATATGACAAGATCATCGGTATCTGCGATGCACCGAGCAGCACGAAGTTCCGTATGGCACACGATCTGGGTGTGGAAGAAGACAATCTGTATGTGGAATTCTTCGGATTAAACCACCTGTCCTGGATCCGCAGCGTGAAGAAAAAAGGCGAGGAAATCTTACCGGAACTGCTGGCAGACGATGCATTTTTACAGGGCGTACAGGAATTCTCCATGTTTGATCCGGAACTGCTTCGTTCCATCGGATTCTTACCAAACGAATATCTGTATTATTATTATCACAGAGAAAAAGCACTGGAAAACATCCAAAAATCAGGTGCAACCAGAGGAAAGACGATCGAGAACGTCAACATTCACATGATGGATGAACTGAAACATATGGACATCGACGCAGATCCGGAAGGTGCATTACAGATCTTCCTGTATTATATGCAGGTTCGTGAGAACTCCTACATGAGCATCGAGTCCGGACTGGCAAAACGTCCGCTGCTGGAAAAAGGTCAGCTGGAAGTACCGGACGGCATGGGATATGCAGGCGTTATGCTGGACTGCATCGAAGGTATGCAGAGCGAAGAAGGAAAATACCTGGTACTGTCCGTAGAAAATAACGGAAGCATCCCGGGACTGGCAGACGAAGATGTTATCGAGACCACCTGTCTGGTATCCAAAGACGGCATCCGGCCGGTCAAAGTAGAAGAAGTGCCGGAACACTGCTATCTGCTGATCCGTCTGATCAAAATGTACGAAAAACTGACCGTGGAGGCAGTAAAGAATCATTCCAAAGAAACCGCTGTACAGGCATTGATGTTACATCCGTTGGTAAATTCGTATTCGCTGGCAAAACAGCTGGTAGACAAATACGACGAAGTATACGGTGGAATCTTTCACTGATGTTGATAAAGTTTTCCCCTGTATAACCGGGAAACTGTGTGGATATACAGGGGGAAAAAGTATGTGGGATGTGGATAAGATGAAGATCAGATGGACAAATCAGGCAGAAGAAGCGCAGACAGAAGTTTTTTTCGAGAAAGGAACGGCGACACCGGAAAATTTTCGGAGACTTGGGAAAAAACGGGGCGGTGACTGCCGGATCGCAGTAAAAAGAGAAGGATTTTCCGAGGAGGAATGGGTACAGATGCTGTGCAATGGGGTGTGCAGTCTGTACGACGGTGCATATCAGTTTTCCCGCAGTGGGGTGAAGATGCTGGGAAAACAGAACGTATACGAAAACAGGGATGTACTGTGTGATTACGGAGATATCTGTTATACGTTTGTATTGGAAGGCACAGCGCAGGAGGTAGAAGCGCTGGAGCGTGGGGAATTATTGGGACGTTGTAAAGGATATGCCCGGACGCTTGGAAATCTGCCGAATAACTATCTGCATACCGAAGATCTGGCATCTTATGCACAGACGCTGGCACAGGAGCTGGGAATCAGCTGTGAAATCTATGGCGATCAGAAGCTGGAAGAGTTTGGATGCGGCGCTCTTTTAGCAGTCAATCAGGGAAGCCGCAGAGAGGCTGCCATGGTGGTACTTCGCTATGAAGGGGCACCGGGGACCGACTGGACGGCGCTGGTTGGCAAAGGACTGATGTTTGATGCCGGGGGGTATCATCTGAAGTCTATCGATGGCATGAACGGAATGAAATACGATATGTGCGGGGCAGCGGAAATGCTGGAGATGCTGGAGTATCTTGTCACACAGAAGGTCGAAAAAAATGTAATGGCAGTGCTGATGCTCGCAGAAAATGTGATCAGCCCGGATGCGGTAAAAATGGGCGATGTGATCACAACCCTGGCAGGAAAGACAGTGGAAGTCTATAACACCGATGCGGAGGGACGGCTGGTTTTGTGTGACGGTATCACGTTTGCGCAGCGTATGGGGGCGCGCACCGTGATCGACCTTGCCACCCTGACGTATTCGGCACAGAGTGCCCTGGGAGATCAGGTGGTGGCGCTGTTTGGCAATGACCGGGAAGCGCTTCGCAGCTGGGAAGAAACAGCGGAGCAGACCGGAGAATATTACTGGCAGCTGCCGATGGGACCGATCTATCATAAGATGATCGAGTGGTCGATCTGCGCGGACTTTGCCAATTATGCGCCGGGCAGGGGTGCAGGTGCCAGTGTGGCAGCGTGTTTCCTGGAAAACTTTGTGGAAGAGGGAACCCAGTGGATCCACCTCGATATGGTGGGACCGTCGGTGGTGCGAAAAGAGACCGATGAGATGGCAGAGGGAGCCAGCGGCGCATGTATGAGTACCCTGGCGGCTTATTTGACAAGATAACAATACACGGACGGAGAAATTACGAAAACAGAGAGAAGGGAAGTAGCATTTCACAGGCGGGGGATGTTACGGATGGAAGAAACAATGAATTTTACATTTGATGGAAATATCTCCAGAGAAGTTCTGGAAAATTACCTGTCCCGGAGTGTGACGGCAGCAGGTTTATATGAGAGCAAAACACTGGAAGATGATCTGCGTGCGATCCGGGAGATGGGCGTAAAATTTCTCGGAAGAGCATCAGGCATCTGGTATATGACAATGGATGACGAGGAGCATTTTCGACTGTCAAAGGAATTGGCAGACAAAGTGCATGCACAGGATCCGGAAGTCATCCTGCAGTCCTGCGTTTTCGAGTGGATCACACGGCGGATGGAGACCGTAGAGATCCCGGACTATGTGTTTGAGGCATTCGGTATGGAACCGGAACATCGGTGTTTCCGTCTGGACGATGCGTTGTTTACGGATGAGTCCAGCGGATATACCAGCAGAAGAGACGATCCGGCAAAAGACGGCGGTATCCCGGATCTGTCCCGGCAGGAGGCAAGACTGTGGTTTTACTACCGGGCAACCCGCTACATTGACTGCGGCTATGAGGCACTGCATATGGGGCAGGTACATCTGTATACCGCAAATGACAAGGGAATGGCAAAGACCGCAGAGCTGTTCGGCATGATCCGCGCGTACGCAAGGATTCACGGAAGACGCCATAAGATCCTGCTGGACGCACATACGCATGGGGTAAATATCCGTGGAAAACTGCTGTTTGACTACCATGCGATGCCATTTACCCGTATGCCGCTTCTGGAGGTGCCGGGAGAAGAACTGGTACTGGTGCGTGAGGGTTACAGCGAAGGCGGAGAAAATCCAAACGGATGGTCCGCAAGAACCATGCCGTATCTGATGGAATACGACAACTGGGGCGGACTGGTCGTTGATGACCGGGAAAAGATTCCGAGAGAGGAACTGGCATGGAGAGACTGGTGGGGCTACGATCAGATCGCCTGGTTTGCCAACCAGCCGGAGGCAAGCCGGAATCATTTCCTGGAGTATACCTACAAATGGACAGAGATTAACAATCCAAATGCATACTTTGAACTGCCGTTTCGCCGGATGATCCACAACGCGGAAGTGTTCATGAAACGCGGAGATAACGGGGAGATGGATGCGCAGGATTTTTATCAGATCAACACGAAAAGCGCAGCCTGCCCGATGGGATTTGACCAGGAAGAGACTGCAAAACGCCTGTGGGCGACCGGACATAGCCTGCGTGAACAGGCAGCCAATCCGGAGATGCTGATCCGTTATGGTGCGGAAAATGTCTACGACGAAGAAACCGGCATGAAACTCCCGGAAAAGATCGTTGTCTATGGAAGTTTCCAGTCACACGTCGGAGCCGTAAAAAACGATTCCAACAGCGAACTGACCAGAATGTACTATATCGGGGACAACACCTATACGCTTTCTGTTGTCATCCCGTTTGCGGGAACCTACGATTATTCCGTGGCAACCTACGGAACGTTATCCGCAACCTACCAGTCCGACGGATACCCGAGAAGCGGTTCCTCGAACAAGGCGCATTTTACCACACAGAAGGACAATATGGTGGTACGGTTCCGGTATCAGTTTATAACCAATAAAGTGACAGTCGAGATGTTTGAATAAAGAAAAGACCCGGGTGAGGGGTGTCGATGAAAAAGTGACGCCCCTCCCCCGTTTTGTCTTGGCGCTAATGGGATTTTAGTCGAAAGTTGGAAAGTACTTTCTGGTCAATTGCAAAATACAAATATGCAAAACCGACAAATATAGACATAATGCTACAAAAATGCACAAAAAAGAAAGAAAAATTTGTGTAAAATTAATAAAAACTATTGAAAAATGTAAGATCATTGTGTATTATGAAACTACAAACAAAAGAGGAGACAGGAAGAAGGAACTAATAATAACGAAGGAGGTGGTATCGTGGATAGGAGGGACCATGATCGATGCCAAGAACTTTACGTGAAATATAGAGAGTTTATGTATTGGTACGTGAAAAAGCATTTTCCGGATTTGCCAGAAGAAGACATTCGTGATATTCTACAAGAGGTGTGGACATCATTATTGAATGCGATCGACAAGTTATATGATAAGGGCGATGAAGGTCAGTTTGCCTGGTTGATCAAGGTGACTCAAACCAAGGTAATCGATTACTACCGCTCCCAGAGGAAAACAGAAGAACTGGGAGAAAAGATTGGCCTTGCTTTACAGGAACAGAAAGAGGGATGTTCCGTGCAGGACACAGTAATCGCGAGAATGATTGCAATGGAACTGGTAGAAGGACTGACAGAGAAAGAGCGGAGAGTCCTTTCCATCGAATATTTCTCGGATACGAACGATGAAGTCTCGAATGCCTTCAAATGCAGACGAAGCCGTCTGAGAAGAAAAATCGAGGAAAGTTTTGGAGTATTCAGAAAGAAACGATAGGAATCTATCAGTATCATGTATTCGGATGATGTTATTCACTTCACCGTGAAATGGCTTCCGCAAGGAAGCTGAGAAAGGATATTCGATGAAGAAAAAAGATAAAATATATGACAGTCCGGAATACAAGCAGATCAGAGAACATCTTCCTGAAATTTTAAAAGAAATGGAACGTGACAAGGGTCTGAAACAATATCAGATGCCGGAAGGCTGGAACGAAGACTTCGAACGCATCTACCAGGCAGAACACCGCAAAGAACGAATCCGCAACCGCATTCTTGCTGGCGCATGTGCAGCGATCATTCTTGGCATTGGAGCCGTTCATGTGGGAGAGCGTCTGGAGCTGACTTCGATGGTGCAGGCGGATGATATTGGAAAGACTACGGAAAATGGGTTTGAGGATGGAAATTATCAGTATTCAGTAAATGGAAATGTCGAAGAAGATAATAACAGTTTGATTATTGATGATTCGGAAGAGATTACATTTGAAGAAAGTGATTTGCAGACTTTGTATGAAAACTTGAAAACAGAAACCAAAGCCCCAATATTTTATTTCACTAATATAGATAATAACAGTGAGGTGTCATATGCGGTATATAATAAAGCACATAGAGCCATTAGTTATCGAGTACTTGCAGGAGAAAATTATGTATATATAAGCCAGGCGAAGCAAGTAGAAGAAACTTCAAATGGAGGAGTTAATGAAAAAAAACTTGTTCAGGAAGTGGAAATATCTAAGCTTAATATGAAAGCAAAAGTTTATGAAAGTATGCAGGATAATAGCCTATATTGTAGTTTTATTTATGATAATAATACCGTTACTGTTATTTCGGATATCGATCTGGAAAGTTATATAGCGATATTGCAGGGGATTGAGTATCATTAAAGGAGAAAAAAATGAAAAAATATATTGCATTTATCTTGAGTTGTGCATTGTTGGTTTTACAGTGTAGTTTTGTATTTGCAGAAGAGCCGGAGCAGTATGAGATGCTGGAAATGGAAGATGATAGTGTTTTTTCGATGGAATCTCAGAGTGAAGTGGCACCTTGTCTTCTCTATATTGCAAATGTAGGCACTTCAATAGTAAAGATAAGTTCTAACCAAGTTGGAATTCGTGCGGAAACGGTATGCAGCGAGAAAGTAAAATCAATAGATGTAACATATTCTTTACAAAAATGGAATGGAAGTAATTGGGTAACCATTGCATCGAAAAGTGCGGTTGCATATGATGTTGCACAAACTTCAAAGAGCTATACAATTACGGGTGTGTCTTCAGGAAGATACAGAACTAAGGCAACAGCGTTTGTAACTGGTTATACTGGCTATTCAGAAAGTTTAACTGGTTACAGCGGAAGCATTACAATTTAACTTTAAATCCCGATAAAATCCCCTCCCTTCAGGACTCCATCCTGAGCAGGTGGTTTTATACCCTTACTCCCCGACTAATTTGTCTTTCATAAAAGCAGTGCAGTAAGGGTTACAGCCATTGCAGAGGAACCTGAGGCAACCGCATCCGCCGAAGTTCCCTGTGATGGCTGTGTTTATATTTTATCCAAATACGAAAAAACAGTGGCAAAGATCTGAAAAATGGTCTTTGCCACTGTTTTTTAATGTTTCGAATCGCCCGCAGTCTCATCCGTCCGGTACTGATCGAAGATCCCGCGTACTGCCTGGTGCAGATGCGGTTTGAGTTCTTCAAGACCTACTGGCTGCTGGTAGAGGATCGCGTTGTAGCTGGTTCCGTTGACAAGTTCGAGGATCAGATACATCATAAGCTCCGGGGAATGATAGGTATGATTGGCATTTTGCAGCATCTTATCATAGAGGGTATGAATGGACGGAGTGTCCTCACTCGGTGTGAAGAACAGAGAATTCTTGAAAAATCCCCAGCTCAGATGCTTGGACAAAAGCCGTACCAGATTCAGATTGGATGCCAGCTGATCGAGAATATCATCCATGATAAAGATCACCTGATCCTCAAAATCTTGAATCTCCGGATGCTTTTGCAGTGCCAGATAGGAAGTCTGAAATACCTGGCTTGCCTTGTGGGCAATCAGGTGATTGCGGATATCGTATTTATCTTTGAAATAAAGATAAAACGTTCCTTTGGCAACACCTGCATTTTTTACAATATCTGCAATGGAAGTTTTATTGAATCCATTGTCTATAAAAAGAGAGAAAGCGGAATCCAGCAGGGATTCCCTTTTTTGTTGTTTGTTGTGATCGACTTTTCCCATACCGGGATCAGCCCCCTTCCTGTCGTTACTTTTTCCATATTATAAGGAAATCTCCACAAAAAAGTCAAATGAAAATTGGTCATTTTTTTATTTTCGGAAAGTTGCATAAAATATAAAATGACTTTTAGTCAACTTTTTGTCGGATAAATATTGACTATCGGTCATTTATAGGGTATAACAATAAATGACCAAAGGTCAGTAAGAAAAAGACCAACGGAAAATTATAAGAGAAGGTAAGGGAGGAACATGATATGGAGAAGCTGGGAAGGAAGATCGTCAAGTTTCGGATTCCGATATTTATCATCGGATTGCTGTTGCTGATTCCATCCGTCTTTGGATATATCAACACAAGAGTCAATTACGACGTACTTTATTATCTGCCGGATTCTATTGAGACGATGCAGGGTCAGGATATCCTGGTAGATGAATTTGGAACAGGAGCCTATTCGATGTTTATCTGTGAGGGCATGGAAAACAAAGATGTGGCGAAGTTAAAAGAACAGATTGAAGATGTGGAACATGTCAGCAAGGTTGTCTGGTATGACAGTTTCGCAGACATCAGTATCCCGATGGAGATGCTGCCGGAGGATATCCGGGACGCCTTTAATGCGGACGATTCCACGATGATGTTTATCATCTTTGATACGACAACATCCGCCGATGAGACGATGGATGCGATCGAGGACATCCGTGCACTGGCAGGAAAACAGTGTTTCTTAAGCGGTATGTCAGCTATCGTTACCGACACCAAGAACCTGGCAGAGTCCGAGGTTGCGATCTATGTACTGATCGCGGTTGTCCTCTCATGTATCGTTCTGGCACTGACGATGGAATCTTATCTGATCCCGGTATTTTTCCTGTTGAGTATCGGTATGGCGATCATCTATAACATGGGAAGTAATATTTTCATGGGACAGATTTCCTACATCACGAAAGCGCTGAGTGCAGTCCTTCAGCTGGGTGTTACGATGGACTACTCGATCTTCCTGTGGCACAGCTATCAGGAACAGAGAGAAAAAGGCGAAGAGGATCATAAAGAGGCGATGGCAAAGGCAATCGCAGCTACGATCAAATCCGTAGTCGGAAGCTCGATCACAACAATCGCCGGATTTATCGCGCTGTGCTTTATGAGTTTTACCCTGGGTCTTGACCTTGGTATCGTCATGACAAAAGGTGTTGTCTTCGGCGTGATCTGCTGTGTTACCGTACTTCCGTCGATGATCATGATCTTCGACAATGCACTGGAGAAAACGAAACACCGTCAGCTGATCCCGGATTTTCCGAAGATTTCTGATTTTGTGGTAAAACACCATGTGATTTTTGCAGTCTTGTTTGTGGTATTATTTATTCCATTTGCTTATTTCCAGGCACATGCAAGCGTGTACTACAACCTGGATGCCAGCCTTCCGGATAATCTGCCGAGTGTGCAGGCAAATACCAAACTGTCCGAAGAATATGATATGGGTGCAGCACATATGATCCTGCTGGATAAGGATCTGGATGCCAAACAGAAATACAACATGATCGCCGATATCGAAAAAGTAGACGGCGTGAAACAGGTACTCGGTCTGGAGAGCGTCATCGGACCGGCATTTCCGGAGAGTATGATCCCGGACGATGTGAAAGAAATCCTGGAGAGTGATAACTACGAACTGATGCTGATCATGAACGAATACGCGGTAGCATCCGATGAGGTCAACAGTCAGCTGAGTGAGATCAACACGATCCTGAAACAGTACGATCCGACCGGTATGCTGGTAGGGGAAGCACCGTGTACGAAGGACCTGATCGAGATCACCGACCACGACTTTGCAGTTGTCAGCGCGGTATCGATCCTGGCAGTATTCTTTATTATTTTCTTTGTATTTAAATCGATCTCCCTTCCGGTGATCCTGGTTATGGTCATCGAGGGTGCAATCTTTATCAACATGGGTATCCCGTTTCTGACGGGAACCAAACTTCCGTTCATCGCCTCCATCGTTATCGGAACGATCCAGCTAGGCGCGACCGTCGATTACGCGATTCTGATCACCAGCCGTTACGAGAAGGAGCGTGGAGGAGGAAAGAGCAAGAAAGAAGCAATCCAGATCGCGCACAAGACCAGCATCCGACCAGTCATGGTATCGGCGTTCAGTTTCTTCGCCGCAACTTTCGGTGTTGGTATGTATTCCCAGATCGATATGATCAGTTCTCTGTGTCTGCTGATGGCAAGGGGCGCGCTGATCAGTATGTGTGCAGTATTATTATTCCTGCCGGCAATGTTCTGGCTGTTTGATGGAATTATTTGTAAAACGAGTCTGAATTTCAGACGGAAACATTAGGAGGAGATCGTTATGAAGAGAAAATATGTACAGGCAATGATGACAGGTATGGCAGCGATGCTGGCAGTAACCGTTCCGGTGACGACTGTTGCCGCAGCGACTCCGGAGAAAGAGCAGACCGTCTATGTCAATGCCGATCAGAATGGAAATGTAGAGAAAGTGATCGTAAGCAACTGGCTGAAAAATGCAGACAAAGAAAGCACGGTGGAAGATAACAGCGAACTGAACAATATCACCAACGTAAAGGGTGAGGAAAGCTATACCCAGGGAAGCGACGGCAAACTGATGTGGGCAGCAGATGGAAATGACATTTACTATCAGGGAGAAACCAGCAAGGAACTGCCGGTATCCGTAAAAATGACCTACTTCCTGGACGGCAAGGAAATCAGTGCCGCAGATCTGGCAGGAAAGAGCGGAAAAGTAAAGATCCGTATCGATTACACGAACAATTCTTCCCGGACCGCGAAGATCAACGGCAAGAAAGAGACTATTTACACGCCGTTTATGATGGCAACCGGCATGATTCTTCCGACGGATACCTTTACGAATGTAGAAGTAACCAACGGTAAAGTGATCTCCGATGGAAATAATAACATCGTCCTGGGTATCGGCTTCCCGGGACTGTATGACAGCCTGAAACTGGGTGACCTGAATTCCTTCAAGGACAAAGAAAGTCCGGATTATGTAGAGATCACCGCAGATGTGGAAGATTTCTCCCTGGCACTGACCGCTACGGTAGCAACCACCGGTACCTTAAAGGAACTGGGACTGAGCGATATCGATGATCTGGATGATTTGCAGGATAGCCTCGATAAACTGACCGAATCCTCCACCGCACTGGTAGAAGGAAGCCGCGCACTGCAGGAAGGCATCCAGGAACTGGACAGCTCCGCAGATACCTTTGTGGACGGTCTGAACAGCGCAGATGACGGTGCAGGACAGTTAAAAGACGGTATCGATACGATGAACAACAGCAAAGGCAGCCTGATCTCCGGTATCGATCAGCTGGTAGCCGGCATGGAAAGCCTGGGAAGCGGCGCAGGAAGTTTACAGAGTGGTGTAAAATCCTACACTGACGGAACCGAGCAGCTGAACGCCGGTATCGCACAGGTCAACAGCGGTGCGAAACAGTTAAATGCAGGAATCAGCCAGTTAAATGAGAAGAAAGCAACGCTTACCGCAGGTGTTGCACAGCTTTCCGAGGGCGGAAAACAGTTGGAGAGCGGAGCAGCCAGTCTGCAGTCCGGTCTGGTGGCTTACACCGGCGGAGCAGAGCAGCTGGGTACAGGAATCCATACATTATATGATACGATGGAAGACAAACTCGGCAATGTCGGAGAACTTCCGGGTGCGGTAAGCGGACTCATGGACGGATGCAAGAAACTGAGCGCAGGAGCAACAGCGCTGCAGGCGGGAGCAGATCAGGCAGCAGCCAGTGCTTCGAAACTAAACGATGCCGTGACAGCACTCAGCGGAGCAGTGACCGGAACCAAAGCAGCCGTATCGGCAGCACAGAGCGCTGTATCAGCGCCACAGGTTGTAATAGATGTGACAAAAGCAAGTGAAGCAGCCAGCGCAGAGGCAACGACAAAAGCAAAAGAGGCAGTGGCAGCAGAAAATGCAAAAGTAAATGAAGCAGCCAGCACACAGGCAACAGAAAAGCAGAGAACCAATGTAGAAGCTGCTCTGAAAGCTGCAGGTGTGGATGAAGCCACAAGACAGGCAGTGTTAAATAATCTGGCAGGTATTCAGGTCAATGTGGGCGTACAGACCAGTCCGGAAGTCAGCGTCCAGGTGGATGCATCCAAGGTAAGCACTTCCATCAGCCAGGAGACAAAGACCACACTTGCAGGTGTTCAGGAGAACCTGAAGAAAGTAGAATCCGGTCTTGCCGGTGTCAGTATGACAGAAACCGAAGAACAGATGCAGTCATTGAAAAACGGAGCAGACACCGTGGCAGCAGGAACCGCAAATCTTGCCAAGAGTGCGGCAGCACTTGGCGATGCCGTAGAACCGCTGACGACATTTTCAACGATGGCACAGACCATGCTGGGAGCTGTAAATCAGCTGAAGGAAGCCAGTGATACACTGACTGCCAATGATACCACGCTGAATACCGGAGCAGCAGCTCTGGCAGAGGGAACGAAATCTCTGAACAGCGGACTGACCACCCTGGCATCCGGCGCATCTGCCCTCAGTGACGGTGTCACACAGCTGGCACAGGGATCCGCATCCCTGACACAGGGAACCGAAACCCTGAAAAAAGGATCGGACACCCTGATCGCAAACAACAGCACCCTGAAAGACGGAACAGCAAAACTGGTAGCAGGAAGCAGCGCCCTGATCGTCGGCGGCAAAGCTTTACAGTCCGGTGGAAATACGTTAAGCGCAGGTATCCAGAAACTTGCAGACGGCGCCGCACAGCTGAAATCCGGAACCAGTCAGCTGGCAGACGGCGGAAAAAAATTAAAAGAAGGAACCACGAAACTTGCAGACGGCTCCACAGAACTTGCAGACGGTATGGAGGAATTTGACGAGGAAGGTATCCAGAAGATCTCAGATCTGGCAGGAGATAACCTGACTGCCCTGATGGATCGTCTGGACGCGGTGACAGAAGCCGACAAAGACTACACCGCATTCGACGGCTGGAAGAAAGATGCAGACGGCAGCGTAAAATTCATTATCGAGACAGCTGCAATCAAGTAATTGCTTTCGAAAAAAGCAGGGGAAACTGTTTACAAAAGATAAAGTCAGGACCGGAAGAGATTCCGGTCCTGATATTATCATATCGGAACTTCGATTTGCGGGATAAATCAAAGAAAACTGGAAATCCTAGTTTTTAGCTAGTCTTTTCAAAAATTTCAAAGAATTTTTATTGATTTTGTGTCGCAAATATGTATAATTAGGGATAAAGAGAGTTGCTATGGGCGACTGTCTTTGAGGGATACCAGAAACCTGCATTTGCAGGAGGTTATCATATTATGAAAGAAAGAGGTTAATGTAAAATGGCAGAAATTAATTTAAGTAAGTATGGCATTACCGGAACTACAGAGGTTGTTTACAATCCTTCTTATGAAATGTTATTTGAAGAAGAAACAAAATCTACACTGGAAGGTTTTGAAAAAGGACAGGAAAGTGAACTGGGAGCAGTTAACGTTATGACTGGTGTTTACACCGGACGTTCTCCTAAAGATAAGTTCATCGTAATGGACGAAAACTCCAAAGATACTGTTTGGTGGACTTCTGACGAATATAAGAACGATAACCACCCGGCAACACAGGAAGCATGGAGCGCAGTAAAAGAGCTGGCTCTGAAAGAACTGTCCAACAAGAAACTGTTCGTTGTAGATGCATTCTGTGGTGCAAACAAAGACACCCGTATGGCTATCCGTTTCATCGTAGAAGTAGCATGGCAGGCACATTTCGTAACTAACATGTTCATCAAACCTACAGAAGAAGAACTGAAAGACTTCGAACCGGATTTCATCGTATACAACGCTTCCAAAGCAAAAGTTGAAAATTACAAAGAGCTGGGTCTGAACTCTGAAACAGCTGTTATGTTCAACATCACAAGCCGTGAGCAGGTTATCGTAAATACATGGTACGGCGGAGAAATGAAAAAAGGTATGTTCTCTATGATGAACTACTTCCTGCCATTAAAAGGAATTGCTTCCATGCACTGCTCTGCAAATACAGACTTAAATGGTGAAAACACAGCAATCTTCTTTGGTCTTTCTGGAACAGGTAAAACAACTCTGTCTACAGATCCGAAGCGTCTGCTGATCGGTGATGACGAGCACGGCTGGGATGACAACGGCGTATTCAACTTCGAAGGTGGATGCTACGCAAAAGTTATCAACCTGGATGCTGAATCTGAACCAGACATCTACAACGCAATCAAACGTAACGCACTGTTAGAGAACGTTACTCTGGATGAGAACGGAAAAATCGACTTCGCTGATAAGAGCGTAACAGAGAACACCCGTGTATCTTACCCGATCGATCATATTGAAAAAATCGTTCGCCCGATTTCCGCAGCTCCGGCAGCTAAGAACGTAATCTTCCTGTCCGCAGATGCATTCGGCGTACTGCCTCCAGTATCTATCCTGACAGAAGCTCAGACACAGTATTACTTCCTGTCTGGTTTCACAGCTAAACTGGCTGGTACAGAACGTGGAATTACAGAACCGACTCCTACTTTCTCCGCTTGCTTCGGCCAGGCATTCCTGGAACTGCATCCTACAAAATATGCAGAAGAGCTGGTTAAGAAAATGGAAAAGAGCGGTGCAAAAGCATACCTGGTTAACACAGGTTGGAATGGTACCGGAAAACGTATCTCCATCAAAGATACCCGTGGTATCATCGATGCTATCCTGAACGGAGATATCAAAACAGCTCCTACAAAAACTATTCCTTACTTCAACTTTGAAGTTCCGACAGAACTGCCGGGCGTAGACAGCGGAATCCTGGATCCTCGCGATACTTACGCAGATGCGGCTCAGTGGGAAGAGAAAGCGAAAGATCTGGCTGACAGATTCATCAAGAACTTCGCTAAATACGAAGGAAATGAAGCTGGTAAAGCTCTGGTAGCAGCTGGTCCTCAGAAATAATTAAAAAATATAAAGTGTTCAAACGATAAAAGAACTGCCGCTATCCGAAGTGATTCGGATGCGGCAGTTTTTGCACTGTAGAAATATGGTAAAAGAAAATGAGTGACAGAATATCGGACTTTGCATATCGATATTCTGCCACTTATTTTATGCGGGCAACGAGTCAAAGTCCGTGCTTGCACGAGAACTTGACGACTGCCGCGATAATCAAAACTAAGATCGTAGATATTTGATACAGGAAAGCGCGGCCTTCGCTCCTTCACCGACTGCAACAGAAACCTGCAGGATCCCGCCGATACAGTCTCCTGCGGCGAAGACGCCAGGGAGACCGGTATCCATCTGTTCGTTGACGATGATCCGCTCATCCTCAAGCCGGATACCAAGTTTCCGTGCGAGATCGCTACCCTTTGCAGTGCCGAGCGCCATGAAAAGGCATGCCGGGTGAAGCTGTGTGCCGTCTTCGAGACAGACCGCCTCCAGTGCATCCGTACCGGTGAGTTCCAGAACTGGTGTCTGGATGATCGTAACTTTCGGTGGAAAGTCAACCGAAGGTTCCAGTCCATTGGTCAGCAGTGTGACGGAGCCGACAACCGGAAGAAGTTCCTGGACTTCATGGAGGGCGTATTCGCCATTTCCAAGGACGGCGACAGATTCGCCGCGGTAGAGAAAAGCATCGCAGACGGCACAGTAGCTGACACCATGCCCCTCGAGTTTGGCGAGATTCTTGATTTTCAATGTTTTTCGGGAAGTTCCGGTGGTGAGAATGATGGCGCGGGCTTCGATCTGCGTGGAAGCGGTAGAAACCAGATAGTTGCCGTTCCAGCTGATCCCAACTACCTCATCCTGCAAAAGCGTACCGCCGAGATCCTGTACCTGTTTTCTTCCGTTTTCAATCAGTTCATGACCGGAGAGGGGATGATCCAGTCCGAAATAATTTTCAATTTTTTCTGCTTTTTCCAGAGCACCGTTATCTTTTCCAATGACGGTAGTGGAAAATCCACCCCGGAGAATATAAAGAGCGGCGGACAGACCAGCCGGTCCGCTGCCGATGATGACAACATCCTGCATAAAGATTACCTCCTTGTAGGAATCGTGATTCCTGTTCGTTGTTTACTGTCAGTATAGGCAAAAATGGAGAAAAAAGCAAAGAAATCGTCTGTGACATGGTCACACAGAACGCAAAATGCAGTTACCGTTCTCTGATAATCCCCCCGAAGCGTGTTACCGGGTACGAAGTGAACAGGAATCTTGCAAGTTTGTGAATTTCGTACTATGATGGTGCAGAAAGAAAAATACTGTAGAAGAGACAGAAAGAGGACATACATATGAGAACAGAACGTTTATTTTATAAAGATTCTCACCAGACCACCTGCCAGGCGAAAGTGCTGGAGTGCAGAGAGGTGAAGAAAGGATATGAGATCCTTCTGGATCAGACTGTATTTTACCCGGAAGGGGGCGGACAGCCATGTGACATCGGAACCATGAACCAGGTGGAAGTTACCGATGTACAGGAAAAAGACGGAGAAATCTGGCATCGGACACGGGAAGCGATCCCTGAGGGAACAGAAGTGAACTGTAAGATCGACTGGGAGCGCAGATTTGACCTGATGCAGCAGCACTCCGGTGAGCACCTGATCAGCGGACTGATCCACGAAAAATACGGCTATAACAACGTGGGATTTCACATAGGAAGCGAGACAGTCACGCTGGATGTGGACGGCGAAGTGCCGGAAGAGTTCCTGAAAGAGATTGAGGCAAAGGCAAATCAGTATGTCTGGGAGAATCATCCGGTTGAGATCACCCATCCGTCAGAGGAAGAACGGAAGACACTGACTTACAGAAGTAAGAAAGAGCTGACCGGTGATGTGCGGATTGTAACCTGGCCGGGTATGGATATCTGTGCCTGCTGTGGTGTCCATGTGGACTTTTCCGGAGAGATCGGACAGATTACCCTGGTATCTGCGCAGAAGTTCAAGGGCGGTATGCGTATTGAGATGCTCTGCGGAAAACGGGCATTGGAGTATACCAATCAGTTAAAAGAACAGAACCGAAGGATTTCCCAGCTGTTGTCCGCAAAATGGAACGATACCGCAGATGCAGTGGAAAAATTACAGAAAGAATATCAGCAGTTAAAGTTCCGCATGGTAGGAATGGAACTGAAAAAGATCGAGACGATCGCAGCACAGACCGCAGGATGCGGCGATCAGCTGTTGTTCGAGGAAGATATGTCACCGGACAGCGTAAGAAAGCTGGCTTCGGATGTGATGGAAAGCTGTGGCGGCCGCTGCGCAGTGTTTAATGGCAATGACGAAAACGGCTATCGTTATATCATCGGAGAAAAAGATGGAGATCTCCGTGAATTTGTAAAAGAAATGAACCAGAAATTACAGGGACGGGGCGGCGGAAAGCCATTTTTCGTACAGGGTTCCGTGCAGGCATCCAGAAAGGAAATCGAAACATTTTTTGCTTCGTAAGGTAGCGTATGGCGAAAATACACGGATTTAACAAACTGACGTTGCTGGATTACCCGGGACGGCTGGCAGCTACCATTTTTCTCGGCTCCTGTAATTTCCGGTGTCCGTTCTGCCACAATGCCGGTCTGGTGCTGGCACCGGAGAGTGAGCCGCTGATCGAGGCGGAGGAAGTTCTGAAAGCGCTCAGAAAAAGAAAGGGAATCCTGGACGGCGTCTGTGTGACCGGCGGGGAACCGACGCTGGATTCAGGACTGACCGAACTTCTGGCACAGATCAAAGAGCTGGGGTATCCGGTCAAACTGGATACGAACGGAACCCGCCCGGCGCTGGTCAGGGAACTGGTTGATGCGAGGCTGGTGGATTATGTGGCAATGGACATCAAAAACAGCCCGGAAAAATATGCAGAGACCGCCGGTATCCGCCACCCGGATCTGGAAAGCATCATCCGTACGGTGGAATATCTGAAATCAGGTGTGGTGGACTATGAATTCCGAACCACAGTTGTGAAGGAACTTCACAAACGGGAAGATATCGAAGCCATCGGGCAGTGGCTTTCCGGGAGCCGGCGGTATTTTCTGCAAAACTATAAGGAGTCGGAGCAGGTGATCCGTCCGGTATTTACGTCCTACTCGCGCGAGCAGCTGGAGAATTTTCAGCAGATTCTTCAGAAAACGATTCCGCAGGTGGAGATTCGGGGGATATAGGCTCGGAATTTCGCGGTTCGGTGTGAATCGTCCGGTACCAGTAACCAAAATGCCCCGGCTGTGCGTCTTTGGCGCGGGCGGACTTAAAGTAAGGAAAACCGAACAGATTGGCGAGCAGACGTTCCCGCTCCTCATAGATGCCCGGAACAGCCAGGACGTAACAGACGGTATCGTCATGTTCCATTTTCCCGAGAAGAAAATGCTGGAAAGCGTGGCTGCCGTAGAGAAAAAACTGGTTGCTGCCGCAGGAAATCCCAAAGGAGCCAAGAAGGGAAAGGTCTTTCGGGGATAATTGCAGGCAGTTGTGGATTTCCTCATCGAAAAACGGTGTGACCTGTGGATAACTCTCCGTCAGTCGTTTCCAGGAAAATGCGGGAGTCTGTGCACGTGCAGGTGCATGGGTAGAAGAACGGGAGGAATCCGATGCAGGCTCCGGATCAGAATGCGTGTCGGCGGTGTCTGGCTCTACGGATTCCGGCTGTTCCAGCGAGGCTGCCCGGAGAAGCGGCACAGATTCCGGCAAAAGGAGATCTTCCGGGGAAATCCTGCAGTCGCTCCAGCAGGTGGCGTAACGCTGCCCGGTATCACAGACGACGATGAGACCGTCGATATCGTCGAGATTCCAGCTGGTGTTGCAGATATTGGTGTCTGCAATCCGGAACTGACCGTATACATTGCCCTGTTTCCAGGAAGGATTGCCGAGAAACAGACCGTGCAGTGCGCCGGGACGGGCGACAAATGCGTAGGCGCGAAAGACAGGGATAAACGGGCAGGCGGGAAGAGTCATATGAAGTTCCAGACAGCACTGATGATTTCGGACCTCGACACGGACAAATCCGCAGTTTTTTCCCTTTTTCCGGTGGTCGTATTCGTAAAGATAAGAAACAAAACGTTTGTATGCAGACAAAATGGACACTTCCTTTTTGGGGTATTCTATGGTAGCATATGCAAAGAAGAAACAAGATATGATGACAGGAAAGCGGAAGAATGATGGATGAGAAGAAAATGGATGAACGGTTTATGCGGGAGGCGATCCGGCAGGCACGAAAAGCAGGTGCACTGATGGAAGTGCCGATCGGGTGTGTGATCGTTTACGAAGGAAAGATTATTGCAAGAGGATACAACCGGAGAAATACGGATAAAAATACGATCTCCCATGCGGAAATGAATGCGATCCGAAAAGCGAGTAAAAAGCTGGGCGACTGGCGGCTGGAAGGGTGTACGATGTACATCACTCTGGAACCGTGTCAGATGTGCGCCGGAGCTATTGTCCAGGCGAGAGTTAGCCGGGTGGTGATCGGAAGCATGAACCCGAAAGCGGGATGCGCCGGATCAATTCTGAACCTTCTGGAGATGGAACAGTTCAATCATCAGGTAGAAGTTACCCGTGGCGTTTTACAGGAAGAGTGCTCCCAGATGCTCAGTGGATTCTTCAAAGAACTGCGTGAAATTAAGAAGCGGCAAAAACGGGTATTGACGGAAGAAAAACAAGGAAGTATAATGAATAGCGAATCTGTTGATTCGTAACACCATGGAGATGTACCCAAGTGGCTGAAGGGTCCGCACTCGAAATGCGGTAGGTCGGGCAACCGGCGCGAGAGTTCAAATCTCTCCATCTCCGTAACCAATGCAACAGAAGAAGGCTGCGAAGTTTATTTTGAAGTAACTATTCAAAAGGTAGTATCCCGCGAGGTGTTTTGGCATGTTTTTGCCAAAATCCCGAGACATACAAGTCAAAATGCCATCACCGAAGGTGATTTGAAATGCATTTTGACTCGTAACTGTGAGGGTACTGAACAGTTACATTTTGAAAAAAATATACTTCGCAGCCTTTTTACGTTGCAGTGCATATCAATAATTGGTCCGGTGGACTGATTTTAACGACAAATACAAGTGTCTTGGAAAACCTCCCGTCAGACATCCAACCCTTACAAAAATAGCCAACACCCAGCCCGGAGGGAGATACATAAGGGAAGGGACAGCATTTTGTGCGCGGTTAGAGCGAGTTTTAAGATCCTGTGCTTACGTAGACTTTCGCGAGTGCCAGCTGGCACTCGTGAATCATAGTCGGAGTTAGCACATAGCTTAAAATCGCTCTGCGCACTGCTGTCCCTTCCCTTATGTATCTCCCTCCGGGCGTCCCCCCGTTGGCTATTTTTCAAACTTTAAAAGCGCACCGCCCTTCGAACTCCCTCCACAGACGTTACTCCTGCAGTTAACTCGGCCCAGGCACCCTTACGGCACACAGAAGGTTCTGCTTAGTGCTGCTCCATTCCTGACCTGACACGGTTCACAGATTCCTGTTGCGTAAGACCCAGACGTCAACGCCACTTACAGAAGGCAGCTCTGCAAAGAAAAGCCCTCAGTTTGGTATCACCCCTGCTGTAGCGGATTGCAGGTACAGGGCACCGCTAACTCCCCGGCTGCGCAGGATTCAGTATATCGTGTTTTTTTTAATTTGTCAATCTGAATCGTGATATTTACTTGTGAGAGTGGCGAAAATGGGCTATAATAATAACCAGATGATATTGTAAAAAAACGTAACTATTCAGTAGATAGTATCCCGCGAGGTGTTTTGGCATGAATATGCCAAAATCCCGAGACATACAAGCCAAAATGCCATCACCGAAGGTGATTTTAAATGCATTTTGGCTCGTAACTGTGAAGGGACTGAACAGTTACGAAAAGATACAGATGCCCGGCACTGGAAAACAGTGCGGCGATCTGTAAGAAAAATTTGTAACCGGAGCAGTGAAAACCGGCTGCAAAAATCTGAAAAGAAGGACGGAAAAAAGGTATGAAGAGAATTGGTTTACTGACAAGCGGCGGAGACTGCCAGGCTCTGAACGCGACCATGCGAGGCGTAGTAAAAGGACTTTCCCACAATATCGATGACCTGGAAGTCTATGGATTCATGAACGGATACAAAGGTCTGATCTACGGAGATTATCGAATGCTGACAGCAAAAGATTTTTCCGGTATTCTGACCCGCGGCGGCACGATCCTCGGTACATCCCGTCAGCCATTCAAACTGATGCGTACCCCGGATGCCAACGGACTGGACAAAGTAGAAGCGATGAAACAGAACTATCATAAACTGAATCTGGACTGCCTGGTAATCCTTGGCGGTAACGGAACCCAGAAGACCGCCAACCTGTTAAGAGAAGAAGGACTGAATATCATCCACCTGCCAAAGACGATCGATAACGATATCTGGGGTACAGACATGACCTTCGGTTTCTACAGCGCAGTGAATATCGCGACAGAAGCGATCGACTGCATCCATACAACCGCATCTTCCCACAACCGTGTATTTATCGTGGAAGTTATGGGACATAAGGTAGGCTGGCTGACTCTGTACGCAGGAATTGCCAGCGGTGCAGACGTTATTCTGATTCCGGAGATTCCGTATGATATCGACAAAGTAGTGGAGGCCATCGAGAGAAGAAAGAGAAACGGAAGCGGATTTACGATTCTGGCAGTAGCAGAAGGTGCGATCTCCAAAGAGGACGCGCAGCTTGGCAAAAAAGAACTGAAAAAGAAAATGGAAGAAGATAAGAAACTTTACCCGTCCGTTTCCTATAAAGTGGCAAAAGAGATCGAAAACCGCACCGGTATGGAGATACGTGTAACGGTTCCGGGACATACCCAGAGAGGTGGAAGCCCGTGTCCATACGACCGTGTACTGTCCACAAGACTTGGTTCTGCAGCAGCAAAACTGATCCTGAACGATGAGTACGGCTACATGGTAGGTCTGGTCAACGGAAAGACCAAAAAAGTGCCGCTGGAAGAGTGTGCAGGAAAACTGAAAGTGGTAACACCGGATGCACAGGAGATCAAAGATGCCAAGAGAATCGGCATCAGCTTCGGTGACTGATGCAGAAAATGTAACTGTGAAAATACAGAACAGTTATGAAAAATAATACGATAGACGGAGAGGGGCTGGTCTTTGCGACAGCCCTATCTCTTTGTAACATTATATATTAAAATTGACAGATTGAGGAGAGGCAGAGAAACATGAGCTATACCGCTCTATATCGTAAGTTCCGTCCGGACACCTTCGAGGATGTCAAAGGGCAGGATCATATTGTAACAACATTAAAAAATCAGATTCGTGCGGACCGTATCGGTCACGCATTTTTGTTCTGTGGAACCCGTGGAACCGGTAAGACGACCGTGGCAAAGATCCTTGCGAAAGCGGTCAACTGTGAGCAGCCGGTGGATGGAAGTCCCTGTAACGAATGTCCGACCTGTAAAGCGATCCAGGCGGGAACATCCATGAACGTGATCGAGATCGATGCGGCATCCAACAACGGTGTCGACAACATCCGTGAGATCCGGGAGGAGGTTACCTACCGTCCGACACAGGGAAAATACAAGGTGTATATCATCGATGAGGTGCATATGCTGTCAGCAGGTGCATTTAACGCACTGTTAAAGACACTGGAGGAACCGCCGTCTTACGTCATCTTTATTCTGGCGACGACCGAATCCCACAAGATCCCGGTAACGATCCAGTCTCGATGTCAGCGGTACGATTTTCACCGTATTTCCATCGACACGATCGCCGGACGGCTGCGGGAACTGATGGAGAAAGAACAGATCCCGGTGGAAGAAAAAGCAATTCGCTATGTAGCGAAGGCGGGAGACGGTTCCATGCGAGACGCGTTGAGTCTTCTGGATCAGTGCATCGCCTTCTATCTGGGACAGGAACTGACCTTTGATAAGGTGCTGGAAGTGTTGGGAACCGTGGATACGGAAGTGTTCAGCAAACTGCTCCGCAAAGTGCTGGAACAGGATGTCACAAGCTGCATCCATATCCTGGAAGATCTTCTGGTCAATGGAAAAGAACTGGGACAGTTTGTCAATGACTTTACCTGGTATCTGCGAAATCTTCTGCTGGTCAAGACCTCCGAAGACGCGGAAGAAGTCCTGGATGTATCTTCGGAAAATCTGAAAGCGCTGCAGGAAGAAAGCCAGCTGATCGATACCGATACACTGATGCGCTATATCCGTGTGTTATCCGAACTTTCCAACAATCTGCGAAATGCCACACAGAAGCGTGTGCTGGTGGAAGTGGGATTGATCAAATTATGTAAACCTGCAATGGAAACGAACCTGGATTCTGTGCTGGACCGTCTCCGGGTGCTGGAAGAACAGATGGAAAAAGGAATTCCGATGGCGGCAGTTCAGCCACTTCCGGGTTATGCAGGAAGGAACGCAGGCAGTCCGGCACAGCCAACGCAGGCAGTTCCGTCCGCACCGGAAAAGAAACCGGAGAAAGCGGCTCCGGAGGATCTTCAGCGGATCAAGGAAAACTGGAAAAGTATCGTGATGCAGACACAGGGAATGTTCAAGACATTTTTAACAACTGCCGTGCCGAAATATAACGGCAATACCGGGGAGAATAAATTATATGTGGAATTCTCGAATGATCTGGCGCAGACCTGTGTGGACGATCCGGACAAAAAGCAGTTACTCGAGAGTCTGATTTTGCAAATGACGGGGAAAACCGTGGAAGTGGAGATGCTTTTAAAGAAAACAAATATGCATCAGGACTTGGCAGAAATCTCCGTTGATGATATATTAAAACAGACGGTTCACATGGATATCGTGGTAGAAGAAGAACCGGACGATGAATAATGAATGATTTTTAAGAGAAAACAGGAGGAACCAATCGTGGCAAAACGTGGTGGATTTCCAGGCGGCATGGGTATGCCTGGTAATATGAATAATCTGATGAAACAGGCGCAGAAGATGCAGAAACAGATGGAAGAGAACCAGAAAGCGCTGGAAGAGAAAGAATTTACGGCAGCAGCAGGCGGCGGAGCCGTAGAAGTAACCGTAAGCGGTAAAAAAGAAGTGACCAAAGTCAAACTGGCAGAAGAAGTCGTAGATCCGGATGACGTAGAAATGTTAGAGGATCTGATCATGGCAGCCACCAACGAGGCACTCCGCAAGATGGAAGCTGAGACACAGGCTGTGATGTCCAAACTGACCGGTGGTCTGGGTGGAGGATTCCCGTTCTAAGATGGAATACTACAGCAGTCATATCAGCAAGTTAATTGAACAGCTGTCAAGGCTTCCGGGCATCGGCGCAAAATCAGCCCAGCGTCTGGCATTTCACATCATCAACATGCCGCAGGATCAGGTAGAGCAGCTTGCGGGTGCGATGACCAGCGCGAGATCGAATGTCAGATACTGCAAAGAATGTTTCACGCTGACCGATCAGGAACTGTGCCCGATCTGTGCCAATCCGAAGCGGAACCATAAGCAGATCATGGTTGTGGAAAATACAAGAGATCTGGCAGCTTATGAAAAAACCGGCAAATACGAGGGCGTGTATCATGTCCTCCATGGAGCCATCTCCCCGATGCTGGGGATCGGTCCGGGAGATATCCGGTTAAAAGAGCTGATGCTGCGTCTGCAAAAAGATGTGGATGAAGTGATCATTGCCACCAATTCCAGTCTGGAAGGGGAGACGACAGCCATGTATATCAGCAAACTGATCAAACCTACCGGTATCAAAGTGAGCCGTATCGCAAGCGGCGTTCCGGTCGGCGGTGATCTGGAGTACATCGATGAAGTAACACTACTGCGTGCGCTGGAAGGACGCGTAGAATTATAAGGAAAAAACGATGGCAAAGAAGAAAGCAACTTCTATGGATGTGGCCCGGGAAGCAGGAGTTTCCCAGGCCACTGTTTCTATGATATTAAATAAAAAATATAACGTATCTTTTTCCAAAGAGACGATCCGTCAGGTGACGGAGGCGGCGGAAAGGCTGGATTATCATCTGCCCAAGCAGCGGATCCGCCGGTCGGCAAAGAGCAGAAAACTTCTGGTCGTGTTCTGTCCAACGCTGACGAATCCCTATTATGTCATGCTGTTACAGGGCATCGAAGCCATGGCAAAGGAATACGGATACGGCGTGTTTGTCTGCAACACCCAGAGGGATCTGAAGATCGAAGAGAATTATCTGCGGATGATGCGGGAAGTGCAGCCGCTGGGGATTATTTACGCCTGCAATCCGAGTTTCAGCCGACAGGTGGCAGAACTCTCCCGGGAGATTCCGGTGGTAGTCATCAGTAATCGTGACGATGAATTTTCCATTGATGCGGTAGCTCTGAACAATCAGAAACCGGGGATCCTGATGGCGCGTCATCTGCTCGAACTTGGACACCGGGATGTGGCATTTATCGCACCGCCGCTGACGGCGCGGCAGCATCAGCGACAGAAACGTGTGGGCGGTTTTCTGATGGAGTTTGAAAAGGCGGGACTTTCGGATCATGTGCTGGTGTGCTCCGCGGCAGACAGTAAAGATACGGAGATTCCGAATATTGAATCGGAGTACCGGATGGGATACGATCTGACCGTGGAACTGCTCCGGGAAGACTGTCCGATCACAGCGATCGCGGCACTGAATGATATGATGGCATTTGGGGCAATGGATGCCCTTCTCGAGCGTCAGTACCGGATCCCGGGGGATATCTCGGTGGTTGGATGCGACAACACCCTGTTTTCCCGGTTCCACACGATCGGACTCACAACGGTGGAACATTTCGTGGATCAGAAAGGGCGGGATGCCTGTGACATTATCCTTCGAAAGATCGAATCGCAGAAGAGTTACCGCAAGGGAGACGAGCCTACCAGTATTTACCATATCGAGTATGAACCGCGTCTGATCGTCCGCGGAAGCACCGGATATGCGCCGGATGAGAGCCACCGCGAAAAAAAGAAAAAATAAATGGTTTTTCTGAAAATATTAATAATAAAATGAATAAGAAAATGGCGAAAATAAAGGAAAAACTCAGGATAAACGATGAAAAACGTATCATATAACGATTAATAATCTGCTACTATTGATAAAAAATGTTATTAATAAAAATTCACTCTTGTTGACCGTGAAAACAAACCTGCTATACTGAGGGAAGAAAATAAAAAACGCCGGAAATGATCGGGCAGATTTCAGGAAAAACAGGAGGACAAAATAATGAGATTTTTCATCGATACCGCGAAAGTAGAAGACATCAAAAAAGCAAATGATATGGGCGTGATCTGTGGTGTTACCACCAACCCGTCCCTGATCGCAAAAGAGGGAAGAGACTTTAAAGAAGTCATCAAAGAGATCACTTCTATCGTAGACGGACCGATCAGCGGTGAAGTAAAAGCAACGACCGTAGACGCAGAAGGCATGATCGCGGAAGGAAGAGAGATCGCAGCAATCCATCCGAACATGGTTGTAAAAATCCCTATGACAGTAGAAGGTCTGAAAGCCTGCAAAGTGCTGACAGCAGAAGGCATCAAGACAAACGTAACACTGATCTTTACTGCAAACCAGGCACTGCTGGCCGCAAGAGCAGGTGCAACCTATGTTTCTCCGTTCCTGGGAAGACTGGATGATATTTCCACAAGAGGTGTGGATCTGATCCGTGAGATCGCTGAGATCTTCGAGGTAGCAGGTCTGGACACACAGATCATCGCAGCAAGCGTAAGAAATCCGATCCATGTAACCGACTGTGCACTGGCAGGTGCTGATATCGCAACCGTTCCATACGCAGTCATTGAACAGATGACAAAACATCCGCTGACCGATGCCGGAATCAAAAAATTCCAGGATGATTACAGAGCAGTATTCGGCGAATAATAACACGTATTAAAGGTATAGAGTCTTGCAATATTTTTCAAAATGTGGCATACTAAGACGGCGAATGAGCAATAATTCTAAGCAGTGTACGGAAAGGAGTACAGAATGAACAAACTGGAGCTTCAGAAAGTAGCAAATGAAGTCCGCAAAGGAATCGTAACCTCAGTTCATGCTGCAAAAGCAGGACATCCGGGCGGATCTTTATCAGCAGCAGATATTTTCACATACTTGTATTTTGAAGAGATGAACGTGGATCCGAAAGATCCGGAAAAAGCAGATCGTGACCGCTTTGTATTGTCCAAAGGACATACAGCGCCAGGTCTTTACAGCGCACTTGCACTGAAGGGATATTTCCCGGTAGAAGATCTGGAAACCTTACGTCATCTGGGATCTTACCTGCAGGGACATCCGGATATGAAACATATCCCGGGCGTTGATATGTCCAGTGGTTCTCTGGGACAGGGAATCTCCGCAGCAGTAGGTATGGCGATCGCGGGCAAGATGGACAATGCCGATTATCGTGTATACACACTGTTAGGTGACGGTGAGATTCAGGAAGGACAGGTATGGGAAGCTTCCATGATGGCAGGATTCCGCAAACTGGATAACTTGGTAGTGATCGTAGATAATAATAATCTGCAGATCGACGGAGCAATCGATGAAGTTTGTTCTCCATATCCGATTGATAAAAAATTCGAAGCATTTAACTTCCATGTAATCAACATCGACGGTAACGATTTTGACCAGATCGATGCAGCATTCAAAGAAGCAAGAGCAACCAAAGGAATGCCGACAGCAATCATCGCTCACACCGTAAAAGGTAAAGGCGTATCCTTCATGGAAAATCAGGTAGGCTGGCATGGAACCGCTCCGAACGACGAGCAGTATGCAGTAGCAATGGAAGATCTGAAAAAGGTAGGTGAAGCATTATGTCAGAAGTAAAGAAAATTGCAACCAGAGAAAGTTATGGTAACGCCCTGGTAGAACTGGGAAAAGAGCACGAAGACCTGGTAGTTCTGGATGCAGACCTGGCAGCTGCCACCAAAACCGGTATGTTTAAGAAAGTATTTCCGGAACGCCATATTGACTGTGGTATCGCTGAGTGTAACATGATCGGTATCGCAGCAGGTCTTTCCACCGCAGGAAAAGTTCCGTTTGCAAGTTCTTTTGCAATGTTTGCAGCAGGACGTGCTTTTGAACAGGTAAGAAACTCTGTAGGATATCCGCACCTGAACGTAAAGATCGGTGCAACACACGCCGGTATTTCCGTAGGAGAAGACGGTGCAACGCATCAGTGTAACGAAGATATCGCCCTGATGCGTACCATCCCGGGCATGGTTGTCATCAACCCGTCCGATGATGTGGAAGCAAGAGCAGCTGTAAAAGCAGCATACGAATATCAGGGACCGGTATACCTGCGTTTCGGTCGTCTGGCAGTGCCGGTGATCAATGACCGTCCGGATTACAAATTCGAGATCGGTAAAGGTGTTACCCTGAGAGAAGGAAAAGACGTGGCAATCATCGCTACCGGTCTGTGTGTAAACTCTGCACTGGAAGCAGCTGAAAAACTGGCAGCTGACGGTATCGAGGCGAAAGTAGTCAACATCCATACCATCAAACCTCTGGATGAGGAACTGGTTGTTGCAGCAGCAAAAGAATGCGGTAAAGTAGTTACCGTAGAAGAACATTCCGTAATCGGCGGTTTGGGAAGCGCAGTATGCGACGTACTGTGCGAGAAAGCTCCGACTCCGGTACTGAAGATCGGTGTGCAGGATGTATTCGGCGAGTCCGGTCCGGCAGTAAAACTTCTGGAAAAATACAAACTGGACGGACAGGGTGTATACGAGCAGGTAAAAGCGTATATCCAGTAATTACATTTAAGAAAAAATTAAAGTGTACAGAACTTTACAGTAAGAGAATACTTACGGTATAATAAGACAGGGAATGGAGAGTTATTTTCTCCATTCCCTGTTTATGTACTCTCGGAGTCTTTCTGCACTTGCTTTTGCGGCTGATTTTCCGCCAGTCGCACCCGAATTTCATCAACGTACGCACCGCGTACGCCTCAGAAATTTGAGCACAACTGACAAAAAATCATCTCACAAAATCAAGCACAGAAAGATTCCGAGAGTACATGTTTTGCAAAGCTGGAAAATATGTCTGTACGGTAAATGGTACGGAAAATAATAGGAGATCAGAAAAATGCCAGAAAAAATGTCAGGAAAACGGGCAAAAGATTCGCGGGAGAATCTCAGAAGAAAACGGAGAGAGCGCACGAAAGAAAATCTGGAGTTTTATGAGTGCATCCGTGATATCGTCGGTCATCCGGCAGTACTGGAGATGAAAAAATTTTATCAGCACTGTGATACGGACTGCTACGAGCATTGTCTGGATGTAGCGTATAACAATTATAAAATCTGCAAAAAAATAGGTCTGGATGCCCGTTCCGCGGCGCGAGGCGGCATGCTCCACGATCTGTTCCTGTATGACTGGAGAGAACACCGGAAAGAGACGGGTGACCGGCTGCACGCCATCACCCATCCGATCACTGCCTATCGGAATGCCTGCAAATATTTTCATCTAAACAAGGTGGAAAAAGAAGTGATCACCAAACATATGTGGCCGGTATCCGTGATCCCGCCAAGATATCCGGAAACGTATGTGATCTGTCTGACAGACAAATACTGTGGCTCACGGGAGATCATGGATCATTATGCAAAAATAATACAGAATAAATACTGGGGCAAACCATTTGCCTGGTTTTTAAAACAGATCTTTGCGAAAGTGCCCCGGGCAGATCTGCTTCAGGAGATGCTGCCGGAACTGGTTTCGATGGAGAGGGCTGCAAGTCCGGAATCCTCTTTCGCCCAGCAGAGATCCCGCCGTTCTTCCCGGTGGAACCATCCGTCAGGAAGAAGACCGCGCCGCTCATAGACCGGTGAGAAAGTCCGTAAGATCCCATCGGTGATGGTATCTGCCATCTGTACGACGAAGGAAAGCCGTGTAGTCTGAAGCAGAAAATGTTCAAAAGAACCGGAAGCGTTGAGGATTCCGGTAATATAGAGATCGCCAACCGCCGGAAGATTTTTGTGCACTCCGGATCCCGGATGGATCGGACCGATACCGGCGGTAATATACCCGATATGTTTCTGAGAACCGAGAGAGGCATCCACTGCGAGAATCAGCGCAGACGGATGTCTTTTTTTGATGCCGGAAAGCGTAGATTCCAGATTGAGGGCGTGAACCGGTGCATCCAGCGTTCCGTAGATATGAATATTTTTCCAGCGATACCGGGAAAGCTGCTGACCGATCAGAGGTCCCAGACTGTCCCCTGTGATCCGATCACTTCCGATGCACAGAATGATGATCTCCTTCCAGGAACGATCGATCTGACCGATACATTTTTTCAGCACATGCGCCAGTTCATTGCTGGCGGTGCGTTTCTTCTCTCTGATATAATACGAAACTTCTCTGCGCATTCGGATCACGCGTCCTTTCTGTGTGATAACATCAAATATTTACCTATATTGTACCCGGAGAGACGAAAAAATATGCCCGACGGTTTTCCAAACAAGAAAGAACCTGCGGAAAATGTCGTTAAAAACCCCGTATTTTCCTGCACAAAGCGGCAAAATCCGCACAGAAAGCGGCGTATACTGGGCTCTAAAAGGGGTGAAGAGTATGATCGAAGTCATCTATAAAGAAGAAACCGATAACACAAAGGAAAATGCAGAATGTGTGAAACTGCCAAACAACGTAAGACAAATCGGAGAGATCAAAGGTCAGAAAAAAATATATATGGAAGACTATGTCTACACCTTTTTGAAAAAGATCGCGCGGAATCCCCACGGAGATGAGGTGGCGGCGATTCTGTTCGGTTCCTGCCACTGGACCAGCCAGGGCGATTATATTTTTATACGAAGCGCCCTGCAGATCCGGGATCTGGAACTTTCGCCGGAACATATCCGGTTTGACGATAAAGTCTGGGGACAGGTGTATGAGGACAGCAAAAAATATTTCCCGGAGCAGGAGATCGTCGGCTGGTTTGCTGGATTTCCCGGATTTAACATGGAGATCACCGAAGAGATCCGAAAGACGCATCTGGATCATTTTGCAGGAAATGACAAAGTGCTGTTTCTGATGGAGCCGGGGGAGATGGAAGAGGCTTTTTATGTCTATGAAAATAATCAGCTGGTGCGGATGCCGGGACATTTTATCTATTATGAAAAAAATGATCCGATGCAGGCGTATATGATCGACAGGAGTGAAAATAAATCCATCGAGGAGACCGAACATGTGCCGGACCGTGCGGTGATTGATTTTCGGAGAGCGGCGCGGGAGAAGAAAAAAGAGACAACGGAAGCGGAGAAAGCAGAGAAGGCGAAGAAACATCCGGTGCGAAATCGCTGGCTGGCAGGAGCCTGTTGTGCGGCTGCGATGCTTGCGGTGGGACTGCCCTATCTGAACCAGTATCAGAACGTGGAGGAGGCGGTGCAGACGGGAAGCCAGCGTGTTGCAGTGACCAGCGAAGCACAGAAGGCTGTCGAAGAGCCGCTTCTTTCCCCGACAGTGACGGATGAGCCGGAGGAGAGTCTGACACCGGTTCCGACACAGGGAAACACACAGGAGAGTCTGAATCCGCAGGCGAACCAAGAAGCTTCAGAAGAAAGCAGTACACCAACGTTGCAGCCCTCAGCAGAAAAAGAAGAAAAAAAGGAAGAACAGCAGGCAGCAGCCGATATTAAGACCATTACCTATACGATCCAAAGAGGGGATACGCTCACAAGTATCTGCCAGAAACGCTATGGAACGATCAGCCGGATCGATGAGATCTGCCAGCTGAACGGAATTTCCCCGGAGGATATCATTTATGCAGGGGGAAAACTCCTGTTACCGGAGTCATAAGCGTGCTACTGTTCACTCCGTGCCCAGTAACACGCTGCACGATGCACAGAATTTATGCTGATCGCATAAATTCGCGCGATATGTCTCGGGTTTTCTGTGACCTTCGCTCACAAAAAACGCCTCGCGGGATATTACTAGAGCGTGTCTGAAAAATCATTTCCGCAATCTGCAAGCCCCACTTTGCGGTATATTTTACCCTCATTCGGTTGCCGTAGCCCGCTACGCCGCCCTCATTCGGATAAAATCTCCCACAAACTGAGACTCGCAGCTCACGAAAAGCCTTTTTCAGACACGCTCTAGTGAATCGTAACTAAGCGACGCCGTAAGCGGAAATAGAAATTGCCGAAGGGAAGACAATGTGCTATGATTAAAGGCAGTACAAAAGGAAATAAGGGGTAGTTATGAAGATTGTGCAGAAGATAAAAGAATGGAAGCGGAATCGACCCAAATTCCGGCGGAGAAAAAAGAAACTTGTGATTACAGGCGTGGTGCTCGTGGTAGTTGCCGGCCTTGCGATCGGCGGCAAGATCCTGGTGGACCGGTGGCAGTTTAAAAGCTATAAGGTGATCACACGGACGGAGCTGGAAGATACAACAACGACAGCTGCGTATGCGGAATTTGGCGATTATATGTTAAAATACGGCGGTGACGGCGTGACACTTCTGAATGCGCAGGGAGAAGAAGTGTGGAATGCACCGCAGACCATGGAAAATCCGGTAGTAGCCATGCGTGGCGAATACTGCGTGATCTATGACAAAAAAGGAACCGATATCGGAGTTTATAATATCGACGGAAAAGTTGTGGACATTCAGACAAAACTTCCGGTAGAGAAGGTCTGCGTCAATCCGCAGGGAATCACAGGTGTGATTCTTGCGGACGGGGAGACGACATGGATCCATGTCTATGACAAAAAGGGAAACGAACTGGTGACTGCGAAAACCAGTGTGGACAGCCCGGGATATCCGGTAGATCTTTCCCTCTCAGACAACGGACAGCTGATGGCGGTGTCCTATCTGTGCGTGAAAAATAACCAGCCGGCAAGTTTCATGGCATTTTACAACTTTGGAAATACCGGACAAAACCAGATGGACAATCAGGTCAGTGGTTATAATTATGTGGGAACCCTGATTCCACAGGTAGACTATCTGAGTGACGCACAGGCGCTGGCATTTTCGGATGATGGTTTTCTGACGTACAGCGGAAAACAGATTCCGGAAGAGAGCAATCAGATCACTCTGGATGATGATATCCTGAGTGTTTTCCATGATGACCAGTATGTCGGGCTTGCCTATAAGAGCGGAAAAGAAAAGCAGCCGTATGAAATCGCCCTGTATACGACAGGCGGAAGAGAAAAGGCAACGTTTACCGTGGATTTCGCTTTTGATCATGTGGCGATCAGCAAAGATCAGATTTTTGTATACAATGAAAAAGAAGTGGGAATCTATACCGTAAAAGGATATTGCAGATATCGGGGAACGATAAAAGAGGGCAATGTGGAAAATATCTTCCGGCTCTCCGGCAACCGCTATATGGTGGTTCTGGACAGCGGAACGGAAACCATTCGATTACAATAGACAGGAGAGAGCACATGAGTTGGCTGACATTTGTGTTACTTGCGCTGGTATTGATCTTTGCGATCCAGGGTTTTCGAAAGGGACTGCTTCGGATGGTGATATCCATGGTCTTCTTTTTGATGGTTCTTGGCGTAACCTCCTGGCTGAATCCCTATATCAGCGATTTTGTCCGGGAACATACCAGCTGGCAGAGCGGTATTGAAGAAAAATGCAACCAGATCCTTCTGGAACAGCTGGAAGGCAGGGAGGATCTGCAAAGCATCACGGGACAGGTATCTTATATAGAAGAACTGCCGCTCCCGCAGACAGTAAAAGACAAACTGACGGAAAATAACAATACGGAGATCTATCAGCGCCTGGCGGTGGAAACATTCGCGGATTATCTGGGAAAATACCTTTCCTATACGATCATCAATGGTATCTGTTTTCTGATCTCCTTTGTGATCGCTACGATTCTGATGTATATGATCCTGTATGCGGTTGATATTCTGACAGCACTTCCGGTGATCGGAACACTCAACCGGATCGGCGGCATCTGTATTGGCTGTGTGCAGGGAATACTCTGGGTTTGGGTGATCTTTCTGGTCATAACAATCCTGTGCAATACACAGGTCGGAATCTATCTGCAGGGACAGATCCAGGCAGATCCGATCCTTACCTGGATCTACGATCACAATCTGCTGACGGAAGTGGTATTGCGGATCTTTGGATCATAAGAATAGGAAGGAAATATATAAAAACGGCGCCGGTGTTTTGCTGGTGCTGTTTTTATGTTTCCTGGGCAGAGATAAATGCAGGAAATGTGGTAAATAACGCGAATAAATAAATTATAAGAAAAATTCAAAAAACTTATTGACAAATCCTGCCAGCGGTGGTATCCTATCAGAGTTGCGTCTGAGAGATCTCACAGAGATCACAAAGCTGTCAAAAAGAAATAAAAAAAGTTCTTGACAACAGCCGGTTGGATGTGATAAGATATCAGAGTTGCTGCAAGAGAGAAACAAAAACAACTTCAAAAAAAGCTGAAAAAACTTCTTGACAAGCAGAAAACAACATGATACAATAGTAAAGCTGTTTGAGACAAACGGCAATGCGAAAAATGATCTTTGATAACTGAACAGTGAAACACATTCCTCGAAAGTTCTTTTTAAAATCATAAAAACGAACGATCGAAAGATCCTTAAAAACAGTAAAAGGGATAAATTAGCCAAGAGTTGATTTTGACCTGGAACAAACATTTATTTAGAGAGTTTGATCCTGGCTCAGGATGAACGCTGGCGGCGTGCTTAACACATG
>OLNW01000437.1_pt1 | contig 50072 bp, 40 predicted proteins | sample 1672121 | NCBI WGS metagenome assembly OLNW01 (sample SAMEA3136648, study PRJEB25190) | human gut metagenome
CAGGAGTCGCATCGTCAGCTGCTGTGGAATCATCAGCTTCGTCTACTGCTGCCGCATCGTCCGCTACAGCATTAGATTCATCTGTTGGTTCCTGAACAGCTACGGCATCGCTGTTCTCATCTTCTGCTACATTATCTGTTGGTTCTGCATAAGCAGGTACTGGAACAGACGTTGCTAACATAGCAGCTGAAAGCACGATACCTAAAAGTTGTGTTTTCTTCTTTTTCATAGCTTTCCGTTATTTCCTTTCTTATACATTCTCAAAACTTTCTCCGTTAAAGTTCCTTCTCCCTCTTCTTCCGAATACCATCACCTCTTTTTCATATTCGGACTTACACTCCTCCTTGCTTCTATGTGTCTCAACTATAACTACTAGTGATTTTTTAGTATAAAAATAAATAGTAAGTCCATATTAAGAGTAGTATATCACCGAACAAATTTTTAGTCAATTAAGCTGGAGAATTTTGCCATATTCTTAATGTTTTCTTAATATTTTTTCAAATTTGCAAAGCACATCCACCTCCAGACACTTTATGTAGCTTTTGATTTTGAGTTAACCTTTCCAATTATTTTGTATACTATAAAATATCTTTCCACACTGAAAAACAGATATTATAATGTCCTTTCTTCCGTGATTGCTACTATTCACAAAACATCTTTTAATAATAACCTGTGATCTTCACTTTAGTCTTTACACTATAATATCTGTTCTTATTTATTTCTGTTTCCGTGCTTCCCCCGGTTCTTTACATAAAGACAGAATATACTGTCCATACGGTGTCTTACGCAAACGAGTTCCTAATTTTTTCAATTGTTCTTTGTCAATAAATCCTCGCTTGTACGCGATTTCTTCAATGCATGATACCTGCAGTCCCTGGCGGTTCTGGAATGTTGCCACAAAGTTAGCCGCATCCATTAGTCCATCCGGAGTTCCTGTATCAAGCCATGCGAATCCACGTCCAAGCAGCTCTACCTTCAGATTTCCTTCTTGCAGATATCTGTTATTGATGCTCGTAATCTCCAGTTCTCCACGGGCAGAAGGCTCTACTTCTTTAGCATACTGTACCACCGAATTATCATAGAAATACAGACCAGGGACAGCATAATTTGATTTTGGCACTTTCGGTTTTTCCTCAATCGAAAGTACATTATTATTTTCATCAAATTCAACTACGCCATAAGCCTTCGGGTTCTTTACATAATAACCAAAAATGGTCGCACCGTCACGCTCATTTACTCTCTGCAGTACTGGTGAAAAACTCTGACCATAGAAGATATTATCTCCAAGTACAAGCGCCACATCATCATCTCCGATAAAATCCTCACCGATAATAAATGCCTCCGCTAATCCTCTTGGTTTTTTCTGAACTTTATATTCAAATTTCATTCCAAGCTGTGATCCATCTCCAAGCAGCTCTTCAAACACGCTGACATCTCTCTCAGTACTGATGATCAGGACTTCTCTGATACCAGCTAACATAAGTACTGAAAGTGGATAATAAATCATTGGTTTATCATACACCGGTAAAATCTGTTTTGAAACCGCCTGTGTGATCGGATAAAGTCTTGTTCCTGATCCCCCTGCAAGAATAATTCCTTTTCTCTTTTTCATATTGTCTCCATTCGCGTTACTATTTACACATGATACATCTCTTTATAATAATTTTGATATTCTCCGCTTGTGATATTCTCCATCCAGTCCAGATTCTTGAGATACCATCTTACTGTCTTACGGATTCCAGTTTCGAAATCTGTTTCCGGCTCCCAGCCAACTTCTTTGCGAATCTTATCCGGAGCGATCGCATATCTTCTGTCATGACCTTTTCTGTCTTCTACATATTCAATCAGATCCTCGTTAATCTTTTCTCTGCGCTTATCGTCTTCAGGAAGTACATCATAAAGGATCTTGAGGATTGTCTTTACAATCTGAATGTTTCTGCGCTCATTGTGTCCGCCGATATTGTAAGTCTCTCCCAGTCTTCCTTTTTCCTGTACCATGTCGATTCCCTTGGCATGATCTTCTACATACAGCCAGTCTCTGATATTCAGACCATCTCCATAAACCGGAATCTTTTTGCCATTCAGTGCATTATTTATGATCAATGGGATTAGTTTCTCCGGAAACTGATACGGTCCATAGTTGTTACTACAGTTCGTGATATTCGCCGGGAACTGATAAGTATCGATATAAGCTTTCACCAGCATGTCAGAAGATGCCTTACTTGCTGAATATGGACTGTGTGGTGAATATGGAGTAGTCTCATAGAAGAAAGATCCATCATCTTCCAAAGAACCGTATACTTCATCAGTTGATACATGAAGAAACTTTTTCCCCTCTTTGTAAGTTCCGTCTTCCTGCTCCCAGGCATTTCTCGCTGCATTCAGAAGAACGGTTGTTCCAAGCACATTGGTCTGTACAAAAATCTCAGGATTCTTAATGCTGCGGTCTACATGACTTTCTGCTGCGAAGTGTACCACTCTGTCAATGTCATACTCCTGAAAAATCTTATTCACAGCCTCTGCATTGCAGATATCCTCTTTAATAAAGATATAGTTTTCATTGTTTTCGAATTCTTTCAGGTTTTCAGGATTTCCTGCATAAGTAAGCTTGTCCAGATTGATAATTCTGATATCATTATATTTCTTGAACATATAATGAATGTAATTACTTCCGATAAATCCGGCTCCGCCCGTTACTAAATATGTTTTCATTTCCTATTTTCCTCGTACTTTTACTATTTTATCTATAATTCTTATAGGGTAATATCATCATATCATATATATTATTAATTTAAAATGGATATTTCTAATAATCACTTAGCTTTTTGCACAATTTCGCATACACAATTCTTTATTATCCTTGTTTTTTTCGCGCAATTCATCGTAATCAATTCTGATCCATATACATATTTCCTACAAAAAATTTTCTTTAATTTCAGACATAAATTAAGTGCGATAAAAATTGAACAGGCTTTTCTGTTCTTATTTTTCGCACTCAATTTGTTTTATTATAGAATTTTTAAACATATAAGGTACATTCTGTTCCAATATATCTAATCGCTCAATATAATAGCTGATTCTATATTCTATTTTGCTTTTCCATACACATATGGAGCCTTTTCGCCAACTACAATCTTGCCACTTCCATTCTTGAAATACGGATATACCCAGTAGAAATTATACTCACTGCTTAATGCGTTCTTATCTGTATATGAAAGCTTACCTGTCATCCCAATATAACCATACTCTCCATTACTTCCATGTTTTCCATAAATCAGATATCCTTCTGCTCCATCTGATTTACTCCATTGTAAGCTAACACCCTGTTTCACGGAAGAAGCTTTCAAATTTTTTACAGCAGCACATTTCTTAACTTTTCCATAAACATATTTATCCGGCTTTGAACTTATAATTCTATTTCCGGAAGCATCTTTCCGATATGAGTAAACCCAGTAGAAATTGTATTCATCAGTTAACGCATTCTTATCTGTATATGAAAGCTTACCTGTCATTCCAATATAACCATATTCACCATTGCTACCACGTTTTCCATAAATCAGATATCCTTCCGCTCCTTTTGATCTACTCCAGGAAACTTTCACATCTCCTACATTTGATGTTGCTTTAAGGTCCTGGACTTTCTCCGGTACTGAAGCAACTGTTCCAAAATCCATATTCAGATCAATTTTGGAATCAATTCCGTCAACTGTTCCATCCGCTGTACACTGCCACATTGTATATTCACCTTTATAGGTACAGTTTGAATTGTATTGTGCAACCCATTTATCCGCTTTATCAAAATAAGAGTCTGTAAGGAAATTATCAAACCAGTCTTTATTAGCATAAATTCCCACAGTATATCCTGCATTTTCTATAATGTCGCAAAATGTTTTCGCTACTTCTGCAATCTGAGCGGAATTCAGCTTATTCCTTACAGAGTTTTCTTCCAGATCAAGATATATCGGATATGTCAATTTGTAATTTTTCACTAGACGCAATACATGTTCTGCTTCACTCTTTGCTGCCTCTTTACTGTCCGCATAAGAATAAATATATGCACCAAACGGAATTCCGTTTTGGGTACATGCATCTGCATTTATTTTCCAGTATGTATCATCCTGTGATGTTTCATTATTCCCATACCCGCAACGTATAATCGCATAATCTACATCTGTTGCCTTTACTTTATTCCATTTTATATTTCCTTGCCATTTACTGACATCTATACCTTTTGCAATAGCCCCCTGAATTTCCTGGCCTTGATCATTATAGAACTTTCCATCGACTTTGCTCCATGCTTTTGCAGCAGCTCTTGAATATCCCGACGCATCTTCATAAATTCTTTCTCCGTCACTATATCTCCAGCTATTACTTCGATCGCCAATCTGTGCCTGCTGAGGATCTGATTCTGCTTCTGATTCACTCTCTCCATTCGCTTCATCAGTTTCTTCTGTCATATCCTCATTACTCGTATTTTCATCACCTGCAGAATCTTCCACCATCTCATTCTCTGTATTCTCAGTCAATGTCTCCGGCAATTCTTCTGCTGTTGTATCCGCTGATATTATTTCCTCTTCTGCATAAATGGACACTGGCATACTTCCTGTAAGAACAGCAGCCGCCGCTGCAATTGCCAAACATCTCATGCACACTTTATTCTTCATGATTTTTCCTTTCGTTTTTCTAAAGCTCATCTAAAAAATCATTCCAGCACTCTGCATCCCCACTTTGTAGGAAATACATCTTACAGAAAGCATTTTTCAGACATGCTCCTGCCTGCAGTTTCTTTAATAATAACGTCTGATTGATTTTATTATCATATAATCTGCATCGCCAATCTGAATACCATTAATTTCTGTTCCATCCGATCTATATGCTGAAGTTGAATGAATAATTCTTCCATTACCTACGTAAATAGATGCATGACAAGCTTTTTCTGACAAATCATAGCAGAAACAGATGATATCTCCAGGTCTTGCATTTTTTAAATCACGTCCGACATTAACGCCGGATTCTGCCTGTGCAGCCGCCGTTCTCGGAAGTGAAATTCCAAAATGAGCATGAACCTGTGATGTAAAACCTGAACAGTCTACACCTTTTCGCAAATCATTACCGCCCCAGACATAAGGTGTCCCTATAAACTGCCATCCATAATCCGCAATCGCCTGTCCTTTGCTATAATTCTTGGCTTTTCCATAAACATATGTATTCGACATGCCAATTACTTTTTTATTATTAATTGTACGATATGGATATACGCGATAAAAGTTTGTCTTGCTTTTAGAAGCTTTTGTATCTACATACTCAGTTCCCATTGTACTTGCAAGATATTCAAACTTTCCATCCCCCTGTTTGCGATAAATGCAATATCCATCCGCTTTTGCATTATTGTTCTTCTCCCACTGTACTCTTACCTGTCCAATCTGTTCATAGCTGTACAAATTGGAGACTGCCGGTATAGATGCTTTTCCGTAGACATAAGAGGTACACGGTCCAATCCGTTTTTTTCCATTTGCATCTAATGAATACGCATATACTTTATAAAAATTATATTCTGACATAGACGCTTTTTCATCTGTATAATAACGACTTACCCATCCATCTTCCGCTTTAATAATATCGTGATATTTAAAACTTCCGTCATTTCCGACTTTTCGGTAGATAATAAAACCATCGATATCAGTATTATAATTATCGTTATATTGCGTACTCCAATAGAGATTTACTTTACCATCCCACTGGTCTACTTCCAGCTCTAAGTCTGTCACCTGTGGAACTCCTACCGGCTTTGCATAAACATATTCTTTGGATTGACCAACACATCTTTTTCCATTTTCATCTGTATAATATGGATAAATCCGATAATAATTGTATTCCCCCTGCAATGCAGTATTGTCCATAAACGTTGTTCCACTCACCATATAACGATAGGTAAATGTATCTTCGTATGCAGTTTTCCGATAAACCAGATATCCTTCTGCTTCTTTTGAGGCATTCCAGCTTAACTGAACATAATCCGAATACTGCAATGACGCTTTCAGATCTGTAACTGCCTCTGGACCTACACCTGGTTTTGCATAAACATACTCTGTTGAAGCACCTACAATCCTCTTTCCTGAATCATCTGTATTATATGGATATACCCTGTAGAAATTATAAACGCCCCTCTCAGCCTTTGTGTCTTTGAATGAATTCCCACTTACCATATAACAATAAGAAAAGTTTTCTTCTGTACCCGCCTTTCGATAAATCAGATATCCCTCTGCATCGCTTTCATCCCAGGTAAGTTGTACCTGATTCCAGTTAACAATCTGTGCTTTCAAATTTGTAACTGCTTCCGGCTGCATGATATCTGCGCTTCTTGTCTCTTCCAAAATTTCTTCATCTTCTGATTTCTCAGTATCAGCTATTACACTTTCTGCGTCTTCTGCACTCTCTTCTTCATCTGCTGTCGGCGTTTCATCACCGATTACTGTCTCTGTCGTACTTTCCTCATTCTCCTGAAGTTCATACGCACTGACTGGCATAGTTCCTGTCAGAAGTATGGAACTAACAACAATTGCTGCAAGCATCTGAACTTTTTTCTTTTTCATGTCTAATCCTCCTTCATTTTAAAGCTTTTGTTATGTTCTGTGCTACCCTTCCAATCATCTCATCGTAATGTAATCCCTGTTTAATCTTTTCAATTATAATTGCGATTGCCAAACTCACACCAAGCAATGTAAGATAACTAATCAATGCATTATGTGACCAATATATCATTCCCGGACAAAATGTATAAAAAAATGCATGTAGCATAAATATATCTCCTGAGTATTTTCCCAGAAACTGTAAAGTTTTGGTTATGTTTTTTCTTCTAAAATATTTTGAAACAAGTATAATAATTAAAAATGCACTTATAGCACTTACAACACTATTAATCTGCCACTGGTCAATTTCTTTAAATTTATATTTAAAAGTGAGTAAAATAACAATCATCAAAACTTCTACTATGAACTCAATTGTATTTTTTGTCCTATTTTCTTTCACTTTTAAAACCTGATCAAAAAATTGAGTTTTCATGCAGATAACCGCCAGAATCACAATCAGGAAATAATTAGAATACTTTCCTCCATAAATTGACTGAATTCCATCCGGCATATACTGCAACACCAAAAAGCCTATTATGAAACCTGCTGTCCCTAACTTTTCACAATAAATATAAACAATAGGCATTACTATAATCAACAGTTGGGCAAAGCACATATACCACCATACCCCTGTCAACATTGGTGTATGAAAAAAATCTGCCCATCCCATAAAATCCAGAAAGACTTTTTTCAGATCATTTTCATATACCTGCAATGGATTGCCAACAAATATTCTATATAATATAAAGACTATAACATAAATAATCCAATATGACTTCATCAAAGAAATCCAATGCTTTAAAATAAACTGCATTGGATTTTCTTCTCCTTTGTGCCTTTTATACTGATACGACAGTCCATACGCTGATAAAAACACGAAAACCCACACACAGATTCGAGCTGCCGTAGCAACCGGCTCTATCAGCGATTCAGAAAGCAATAGAAATTTTATTCCACTTTGTTGTACACGTTCCGGACTGTAAAACAAATGATGAAACAGCAATAGCAATATTGCAATCCCTTTCACTTTTGTAGTTTCATTCTTATTAAACATCTCTCATACCTTGTATTTCTTTGTACCCTTATACATGGATAAAAATTAATATCCCCACTATAATTAACACATTTCCCAGTACCTTTTTTACTGTTATTTTCTCTTTTAAAATAATTCTGCTGAGTATCAATACAAAAACATACGTTGATGAGGCAATCGCATTTTCTTCTTTAAGATTCATAAACCCAAGCAAATATATATTAGTCACAAGAACAATTGCCAGAATCATATATGATAATATTACCCAGGGATTAAGATATTCTCTGATTTTATTTTCATATTTTTTTTCAGCACTGACATTTAATAAAATCTGTGAAACAGCCGATGCAAATGCTGTTGCCACAACCCCAATATAATACGGATTATTCATCTTGTGCCACCAATATTACTCCTGTGATAATAATCACTGCACCAATTATATTGTAAAGAGTAATCCTTTCATTAAAAATCAAAGCTGAAAAAAACATTGTCCAGATTAAAGAAACACTTTTATTGGAGTATCCTACAGAAGGCTTAAATCTTTTAATTACCTGCTGCCATAAGATTGCATAACTTCCCAGCGTTATAAATATTCCAGCAAAACAGATTAAATATTTAAAAGATAAAAACGGATATCTGGAAGCCGCTTTTGATAAAATTGATGTCATTGTGTACCATAAAATACACAGGTGCAAAAACAGAAAATCTTTCATTCGCTGCTGCTTGGTGTTTACCATAATTTCCATATCTCCATTTCTTTTACTGAATCAGGTTCATACAATGTAAAATAATCATTTTCATATAGCTTGGAATATTTATAAACATCCATAAACTCAAAGATCAGATCTTTCTTTCCCTCTGAATTATTCATTTCTTCTTTTTCTTTTAACGCATCATAATTTTCAGAACTGAATCCTTCATACGGATTTGTCTTACACACTAAAATAATCGGGCGTTTTTCTCTTCTTCCTGTTCGTACCTGTAAATCACTATATAATTTATCATAAGTATACGATGTTCCTGACACCCATGGTCTCACATAAGAATCCATTCCGGTCAAATAATAAAAACCAACTCCATTTCCAACAACTAACAGTTCACGATCCTGATCATCAAGTACATCCAATACACCATTAATTGCTTCTGCTTCACGCTCAGTTGTTCTTATATATTTCACTTTATCACTGTCTACTTTAGCTGTCAGCTCTGTTCTGTCTGTTGAATCAAAATTATTCGTTGTCAACACAAATCTGCCAAAACACATCGCTCCAACAAAAATCACTATCCCCAGTGTAACGTGCAAAGATTTCGCCGAAAGTTTCTCCGCTGAAATTTTTTTAATTGCAGGGAAACAAATCTTTTGTGAGCCATAAAAAACTTCTTTTATTTTATTTCCAACAAAAGGAACAATAATCCACAAACCTAAAATAACATGCTTCGCTCTTGCTGCTGATCCTACAATACACAATAAAATTAATGCAATAGACATCAGCGCAATAATTCCATCCTCAGCATATTTTCGTGTGGAACTAATAATTCCTTTAATTATATAATAGATGCTTATTCCAAAACACATTCCATACAGGAACCATGAAAAAGAGGTGAGCTGAATAAATGCCGGAGCCTGTCCAATCTTATAAATTGCTATATACATGACTGGGATCACAAGGAGGATATACGCTGCAAGTGCAATAATCCTTTTTCCTCTTTTCTTCTGCATCCACTCATACAAACAGGAAAACCCTAAAATACAAAGAGTAAAAATCAATGCTGCAAGACCGCCCCAAAATGTATCCCGTATAAGATTTCCAAGCATAGAAGACGTTCCATAGGCTGCACTGCTTGTACTTCCAAGATCATTCAGTCTGAATAGTTCTCCTATGATTATCTCCGTCAACTGAAATACATATAAAAATACAGCTACGCAAATTCCTACAACAACATAACCGCCTGCAAATGAAAAAATTCTTTTTACAAGTCCTTTTTTATTTTTTTCTACCCAGATATGCCAGTAAAAAATGCATAATACACACACCAGTGTCAAGATACTTGGCATACGACATGTTACCGCAAGTGCTCCCAGGCATCCAGAAACAAACAGCAAATAATTTTTCTTTTTTACTAGTGCCTGATACATAAAACATAGCATCATACAGCATAACGTCATATTCAACTGATGATAATTGAATATGTTTACATATGTGCTGATACCACACATCGTTATAGCAATACCACAAACTGTTGTTTTTGAACCAAATCTTTCTTTAAAAGTTCTGTAAACTACAAGACATGTAAGCCATTCCAGTAAAATTTCCAATACATTCAGACCCCAGAGTCCCAGTCCTGGAAATACTTTTAACCACACCGCCCCAATCAGTGTTGCCAGATAAGTTGTGTATGTTCCATATACAGATAACGGCGTATCATACTGATACAGATAGTATCCTGTATCAACAAGATCCAGACCAAGGAAAGAATTGTATACCGGCCATACCACAATTGCTATAAAGCACAAAACTTTTACACTTATATCTATTATTTTTTCTCTCTTTATCTGTCTCATCACTTACCTTCCAGTATGTTTCGCATATCATATAATGCTTTTTTCAAAGTATAATCTGGTTCAAATCCCAACTCACTTTTTGCTTCCTCTCCAAGCATCAGAAAATATTCAATTACTTCCTTCTTATCTGTAAGGCACTGATAACCGGCTTTATTTTCAAACACTTCACAAAACGCCTGTGCAAGTTCTAAATTACTCGTAAGAGTTCCACTTCCAATATTGAATATCTCTTTTTCTGTTTTTGAATTAAGGGCACACATAATTGCTTTCGCAACATCTTTTACATAAATGTATTCTCTTCCCGCAATTCCTTTTCCATACACATTTAATGGTTCCTGCGCAAGACATCTCTGTTGAAAAATAGAAAGCATATAACCTCCTCTTTCTCCAACTCCCATTACCTGAGCAATACGTAACGATTTAATATTCATTCCGTATTTTCGATTAAACAGATGCGCCACACCTTCAATTGTATGTTTCATTGCCCCATAATTGCTAAGAGGTGCAACAGCCATTTTTTCAGTAAATGGTGTCGGAAGAGTTGAGTCATAAACTGCTGTTGATGATATATTCACAATATTTTTTATTCCAAGTTCACAGCATGCTTTAAACAGTTCTTCTGATACACGTAAATTATCTGTATAATTTAAAATACTTTCTTCATACTCCTTCGAAGATCTTTTTGCTCCTAAATGAACAACCGCTTCACATTCTGAAAAAGCTTTTTTAAAACCATTCTGATCATATTCTTCTGTTACATATATAATATTAGGATGAGTATATAAGTCTGCACAATCTGCACGTGATGTAATTACAAAAAACTCATTTTCATCGCTATTTTCTTTTAATAGATATTGTCCAATAAATCCTGTTCCACCAGTTACACCTATTTTCATACTTTAACTCTCCATCTATCATTTTTCGAATATCCGTATTTCTCCTTCTATTTTTAGAGCATTAATATTCTTCTATCTTATATCCACCTTTTTCCATATATCCATTTAATTTACGTACTGTATCCCCAGTCTGATAATACCAGTTTACATACATTGCATTTTCAATATCATATTTTTCACGATTGTATGTTTCTCCAGTTTTTTCACACATAAAAGCTAATTTCATACGTTTATTTGGAATGTCTAGTGAAAATATTGGTTTCTTACCCTCCAGTAAATAATCTAAAGATGCACTTAATAAATCTACACCACAATAATGTTTAATTAAATTCCACATATGACATCCATCCAAACGTGGAGTAACCTCTAAAAGAACCGGATGAGTTTCCTCCAGCTTAATCTGCATATAAAGCGGTCCATCCAAGATCCCCATCTTTTCTGCTACACGCTGCACTAAATCTTCTGCTTCTTCAACGCTTGCTGTATATTGTGTTGGCAATAAATGTTCTTTAATAATTCCACCCGGAAGGTTATCAAATACAATTCTGTCAGAAACAAGTGCAAATTCAACCTTACCATCTACCATAAACGCATTCACAGAGATTTCCGGACCATCAATAAATTTCTCTATAATTACTCGTTTCTGAACTGAATACGACATTGATTTTTCAAAATTCTTTCGGATATCTTCTACAGAATCAACTCTGAAGCATCCTCTCTGTCCCTGTGAATCTACCGGTTTCATCATGCCAGGAAACTGCTCATATTTCTCTGCATCTTCAATATTTTCACATACTACAAATGGCGCATTCCCCTTAAAATCTTTGCCAAGCTCTGTTCTCATCTTATGTTTCGCCTGACACAGAGTTGCTGTCTTGGAAGAAATATAATGCGGTAATCCTAACTTTTCACTTACTGCCATTACAGTAGGCATTGCCAGATCAGATCCCACAGAATACACTACATCAATCTCCTCTTTTTTCGCATATTCAGCAATTCCATCTACATCCTTTATATCCAACTGAATAAAATGATCCAGCAACGGGATTCCAGGATCTGTATTTGTGTAGCTGCAGCCATATACTGTATATCCCTTTTCTTTGCAATATTTTATTGCATCGATCTGAGCATTCCCTGCTCCTAAAATCATCACTTTTTTCATTTCTTTTCATCCTCTTCATTAATCACTTCTCTAATTACATATCCAGGTTCATTATTAACGTTCAATGCGATTCTTCCAATATATTCCCCTACTATACCTATAAAGAACAAAATCACGCCACTAAAGAAAAATAGCGCTGACATCGTTGATGCCCATCCAACTGCTATCGCTGGATGTAACAATTTTCTTATAACTACACAGATTGCGCCTATAATGCCAACTGCCGCAAATACATTTCCAATTGTCATTGCAATTCTCAATGGAACAATTGAAAATCCCATAATTCCAGACCATAATTTAAACAATTTTTTCAAAGTATAACCTGAATTTCCTGTTTCTCTTGAAAAATGTTCAATTGGAACGCATCCAATATTCTGCGTAGTATGCAAAAACATACCCTGTAAATATGGATATAAGACCTTATACTGTACTACGTAATCTCTGACAAAACTCTTCATTACCCAAAAACTGGAAGTTTTCAGTTCTTTCGGTTTTCCTATCAGGATTCTAACCGACCAGTAATTTAATTTGCTAACTAAATTTCTAAAAAAACTATGTTTCTTTTCTGGATAATAACCGTAAACAATGTCAAAACCTTCCTCAAATTTCTCAAACAGTTTCGGAAGCTGTGATGGATGGGTCTGAAGATCATCATCCATCCCTATGATCACATCACCTTCTGCATATTTCAATCCAGCTAATATTGCATGATGCTGTCCTGCATTTTTAGCAAAATCAATTACTTTTACATAAGGGTATTGCCGAGCCAGTTCCTTCAATATTTTTAATGTCTTCCCTCCATCAGGTGAACAGTCATTTACCAGTATAAATTCATATTTTTTTCGTCCCTCTATCTCCATTTCTTCCGAAGTCAGTTCTACTACTTTTCTTATTGTATCTCCAGAATTATAACAGGGAATTACAAATGAATACATCATATCCCTTTTACTCTCCCCTCATAATTTTATTTTCCGCTGTAAAATGCTTTTACCTTATCAGCAATATAATCTACCTTTTCTTCTTCCAGTCCATAATACATAGGCAGACGCAGAAGTCTCTCACTCTCAGCTGTTGTATACTTATCCTCGCCACGGAACTCTCCATATTTCACTCCAGCCGGAGCTGTATGCAACGGAATATAATGGAATGTTGCAGCAATCTCATTTTCTTTCAGATAAGCGATCAGTTTCTGGCGTTCTTCCAGATCTTTTGCTTTAATATAAAACATATGAGCATTATGCACACAATCTTCCGGAATAACCGGGAGTTCGATCTTTCCGGCATCTTGGAGTTCTTTCAGTGCTTCATAATATCTGTCCCATGTGTTCATACGGTCGTCATAGATCTCCTGCGCTTTCTCAAGTTGCGCCCAAAGATAAGCTGCATTCAGCTCACTTGGAAGATAAGACGAACCTGCATCCATCCATGTATATTTATCAATCTGTCCACGGAAAAATTTGCTTCTGTTTGTACCTTTTTCTCTGACAATCTCAGCTCGCTCAATGTTCTCCGGGTCACGGATCAGAAGTGCTCCCCCTTCTCCCATACTGTAATTCTTTGTCTCATGGAAACTGAAACATCCGTAATCACCGATGGTTCCAAGTGCTTTTCCTTTGTAGGAAGCCATCACTCCCTGAGCTGCGTCTTCGACTACTTTCAAATTATATTTCTCTGCAATCGCACAGATCTCATCCATGTTACAGGACACGCCGGCATAGTGAACCGGAACGATTGCTTTTGTCTTCTCTGTGATTGCATTCTCGATCAGTCTCTCGTCGATATTCATTGTCTCCGGACGGATATCTACAAATACCGCCTTTGCTCCCCTTAATACAAATGCATCTGCTGTTGATACAAATGTATAGGACGGCATAATTACTTCATCTCCCGGTTTGATATCCAGTAGAATGGCAGCCATCTCTGTTGCATGTGTACAGGAGGTTGTCAGCAGAGTCTTTGCTGTTCCTGTATTCTCTTCAATCCATTTGGAGCACTGTTTTGTAAATGCTCCGTCTCCACAGATCTTATGATTTGCAATTGCCTGCTTAATGTAATCAATCTCATTTCCTACTACCGGTGGTACATTAAAATTAATCATTTCATTTCTCCCTTATTCTTTCGAAAATTTCCATATCTGATAACCATCTAGTTCGTTGTATAGCTCTGCTGTTGCTTCAGGATAATAACGCTCCTGTAAGTACTGTATTTTCTGGTCTAAAGTCTTCCATTCTGAATCTACAAGATATACATTTTTATTTACCAGTGCCTTCAACGTCTGTTCTGCATTATATTTCTTCAGTATCTCATTACAATCCGGAAAATTAGTTGTTACCCCTGCAAGATACAAAACATTATCAAATGTTCCCACCGGAATCGCTTTCCATGGGTTCCAGTCATAATACAAGACCTGCATCGTAGTCTGAAAATCCAGTAAATATAAATTTTCTTTGTGTGTTTCTATCTCATTGATCAGCTCTTCTGACTTGCTTCCTCTGTTAACTACCTTGCGATACTTGCTTGCAGTGTAGTTCCATGATTCGTAAAATGTATTTTCTATATACTCTTTTCTCCCCCAACTGTCGACATCCTGATAGGATCTGTCCGGCAGATACAAAGGCAGTTGTAAAAATAGACATACTATACTTAGTATAACACAGATTCGTCTACATTCAACGACTTCTCTCTGATTTTCGAATTCTGGTTGTTTCCAGAAATAAAGGATACATAAAAATCCACCTAAAAACACTGCGTATTCTGTTCGATACACCGTCCGTTCTATCAAAAAGAAATACACAATATACAGGAATCCAACTCCCCACGTTATCATTCCTGTCCAGCACCATTTTTTCTGAAATACAATTCCCAATACGGTAAGTACCACACAGGCAATAAATATCGGATATCCCTGTAAGCTACGATTCTGAATATTTTCCAAAATTGTTTCTTTCGATATTTCAACATTTTTTCTGTAGTTTTCTATAATGTCTGCAGTCTTTTGCATGATATCCAAAGAAAACGCTTCATTATCTGCAAAGTTCCAGTTTCTCATCATTCTGTAATCATTCTCTGAAATTCCCAGTTGCTGCAGTTCTTCTGCATATGCTTCATAACCATAATCACTTGCATCTACAATTGCTGCTCTTGCTTCACTGTATTCTCTGAAATATTGATATTCAGGATCCTTATTATAAGAGTATTGATCAAACGCTGCACATCCCACAGCCACAAGAATCAGCAAAATACCTGCTCCTGCAATTTTTCCAATTTGTTTAAAAAAGCTCCTGTGACTCGCATATGCTCTCCACATATGGACAATTTCTACAATAAGAATAAACAGTAAAAAACCACCGGCCAGATAAATAATATTAAATCTGAGCCATGTTCCAAATATGCACAGAATCGCCGCCGATATCTCTATCCGCAGCGACTTTTCTTCAAACAATGCCCAAATAAAAACAATACTTCCACTCATCACGGCGATCATGGCTGTCTTGGTAAACTGCACAAGAAGATATGCATCACTGCCAAATACTGTCAAAAGAAGAACTATGATCATAATGGCCATTGATCTGTTTAATTTTTTCAGCACCATATATGAAACCAGTGTAAAGCTGAGGAAACAAAGCGCTAACTGAAAAACAAGATACCAACTAATCTGAGGTAAAACAGAATAAAACGGAAGTAACAAATATCCCCACAGAATGTTAATAAAAATCAAATGTGGATTCAAAGAACCACCATAAGCACCTGACATGATTACAGACATAATAAAATCATCAGAGACTTCGTATTTAACATCACACAACGCTAAAACAGATGCGAGAAAAAGAAGGTTAAGCAGCACTGCCAGCAAAATTTCTGACTTCCATACTTTCTTTATACAGTTTTTTTCAGTTATTTTATTTAACTTATCCATTCTCTCACCTTCTTCTCGCTTTCTCTATTTCCTGATTTCTATTTTCTTTTCTGCAAAGCTCGACATGCAAATTGTAGAAAATCATTTTTCAGAGGCACTCCGTAATGTACATCTTACAGTATTTTTCAAGCACACTTAAAATTTAAATCTACGCAATCTTATTTCTTTCTGATATAATTTCCAACAATCTCCCATACCAGCTTTTCTTTCATCACAAGCAGTACGATTCCATAAATTCCAAAAAACACACATGCACTGACAGCCAGCATTACAAACGACTGTATTTCCATACTCCATCCGGTTGCTGTCAGATCAACCAGTACTTTCACTGCTGCTCCGCCAATTATTCCTAGCACGATTGCAAGTCCAATCTTCACACCACTGACATCTCTGATAATCTCTTTTAATATCTTCTTCAGATACACACACTGAACCAGAAAAACAATCAGTTCAGCCATTACTGTAGCAAGTGCTGCTCCTGATGATGCCATCTTCGGAATCAGAACCAGATTCAAAAGGAAGTCAACTATAGCTCCACACACAATGGAGTTCAGCACTTTCTGTTCCATATTCTGCGGTGTAAGAATCTGAATTCCTGTAATATTGGACAGACCGATCAAAAGAACTGTCGGCATCAGGATCACCATCGGAAGAACTGCTCCCTGATATCCGTCTCCTGCCAGAAACTGAATCGACTCATCTGCATACATCATAAAATAAATCGTCAGAGGCAGTCCGGCTACTACCACAAAATTAACTGCTTTCCCGATCATTCTGAAAAAGTCATCTGTCTTTTCTTTTTTTACATAATAGGAAAGGCGCGGCAAAAGGACTGTACCGAGAGATGTGATCAGTGTAACAAGAATTGTTTTCACTTTGATTGCCGCATTATAGTATCCTACTTCTTCATTTCCCTGCATAAACCGTAACATAACAACATCCAGATTCGTGTAAACACTGGTTGCAGCCGACATGGCAAAGAAGCGCAGGATTGGCTTCATGTGTATGCGGAAATTATATTTCTCTGTTTTCTTAAAAGAAATAAATCTGGTTGCATACACAAAGTTAAACAGATAAGAGGCTGAACTGGCAAATACTGTAATCGCCCCATATACAATGTAATCCTCCGGTTTCTTAACCAGAAGGAACATAAGAACCAGCGATACAAGTTTTACGACCATATTGCACACAGTAATATATGCATACTGTTCCAATGCATTATATAACCACGTAATCGCAAACATGTTCAGTACCATTCCGATTCCGTTAATGATATATAGCTCTTTCTCTGCTGCAAATTCCGGTACAAGCGCAACGGTAAATACAAACACAATACAGGTCAGGAACATGGTAACAGAATTAATGATCAATAATTCCTGCACTGTTTTCGATAATTTTTCTTTATCATCTCTGACCTTTGCACATGCACGGATTCCATACGTCGGAATTCCAAGAGATGCAAACATATTGAAATAGGTTATGACAGCACTTGCCGCTGCCACCTTACCATTTCCCGTTGCCATCAGTACTCGGGAAATATATGGGAATGTGATCAGCGGAAAAACAATAGACGATGCTGACATAATAAAATTCATGATAAAGTTAAATTTGACGGAATGAATCTTCATACTGTTGCCTTTCCTTATCGATTACGCACCTTGCTCATACGAACAATCAGAGAATAGCATCTGAATCCTGTCTTTCTTAAAAGACGCAGCATACCACTGAACTCTCCGGATTTTTCATAAACATACGGACTCTTTGCTTTTACTTCTGCATCAAATTCTTTGAATTTTCTCTGTATTTCTTTATCTCCCACCGGGAAGCTGGTAAACACATCCACCTGATTATGTGTCATCTCAGCAATTCTACGTTCCATATAAACTTCTTTTAACTGATCGCAATCGTCTTTTTCTTTGTATGCATTAATATAATCCAGTACATGTAAAATCACATCAATATGATTCTGCATATGCTTCTGATATCCCAGCATACTCACACTCTGATTTACCTGTGCAAGACGATACATATAAACGAAAATATCAAAATAGATCACACTCTGCACATATGGGATTGGATACAGAATATATTCCACATCCACATAAAAACAATGCTCATCCAACCGGATCTGATTTTCTTTCAGAATAGAAGTTTTTAAAACAAGTGAATGCATGGAGATTCTTGTCTCATTTGCAATCATCTCAAACGGCATCTTTTCTTCCTTTCTGATACCTGGAAATGTAACTGGATTTAAAGCACCTGTCACATCATTGACCTCATAATAATTGGTAAATACATAATCAACATCACATTCTTTCAGACGTCGGATCAGCTCTGCAAATCCATCCTGGTCCACCCAGTCATCTCCATCTACAACTTTAAAATATTTACCTTTTGCTTCTTTGATTCCCCGGTTAATTGTAGAGCCATGTCCACCGTTCTCTTTTGAAATCACCCGAAATGTGTCCGGATATTTTTCTTCGTATTTCTTTCCGTTCTCTGCTGTCTTATCCTTAGATCCATCATCCACAATAAGAACTTCTATCTCATCCAGCACTCTTGGATCAACAAATGAATCCAGTGTATTCGCCAGAAATTTTTCCACATTATATGAAGGCACTGTAATCGTCAGTATCTTTTCCACCATTTCTACCTGCTTTCCGTTTTATTTCTTATTCTCCATCTTTTCATATCCCTGATCTCAAAGTCTCTATCTCTTTGAATTATCTGTATCAATTCCTATAATTGTAATATCTGCTAACGCCTCATTATTCTAAAATTTTTTTACAAAATGCTCCATCCGGATACTTTTCTATTATCAGTGTTCTCCAGATACAATCCTTCTGGCTTTTGACAAAAAGATCATCATCCAATATTGCCTGTGTTTCAGTATCCAAAGATGAAGTTTGTCCTTTTTCCCCAGTTGGGCTATATACCGATTTTCCCTGACATTTCCAATTCTCTGTTCTGTATATTCTCTGTATTTCTGCAGATAAGTTCCATCCTCTCCTGCAAGTACCAGCTCTTTCGAAGGCTCGAAAAAGGCATTTGCAAAAACAAGATACTCCAGTTCTTCATGATAAAGATCATAATTTCCTGTCTCACGATATACCGCTAAGATGTGATCCAGTACTTCTATTTTATCATGACTGCTCTTTTCATAATTTTTACCAGTCATAATTGAATTCTCACGAATGATATAATAATATAATGGCACTTTCAAATAACTGATTCTTTCTGCTTTTAAGAAAAAAATCGGAGTTGTTGCCAGATCCTCAAAATAAAGACCTTTCGGGAAAGGACATTCTGCTTTCATATAAAATTCTCTGTTGAACAGTTTTGTCCATGCTGCAGGCGGAGCAAGAAGTAACTGATGTTCTTCTCTTAACGAAAAGATCTTATCTGTTGGAAGCTGTGTCGTCCTTACTTCCTCTGTTCCATTCTCTACACAATAATAATCAAAAAGGACCAGATCGCATTCTCCTTTTTCTGCTTCTGCGACCGCCTTTTCGACAAGCTCTTTAGCAATATAATCATCACTGTCTACAAACAACAGATATTTCCCTGTAGCAAATTTTACTCCCACATTTCGCGCATCACTCAAACCGCCATTTTGCTTGTGAACTATTTGTATTCTATGATCTTTTTCTGCCAGTTCTTCACAGATTGCGCCACAACGATCCGGCGAACCGTCATTTACAAGTATGATTTCCAATTCCGGATAGGTCTGCTCACAAATACTTTTCACACAGCGTTCCAGATATGCTTCTACTTTATATACCGGTACAACTATACTTACCAGTTCCACTCAGTTTACCTCCTGTTGCTTCCTTCATTCAATTTGTCCTTCATTCTTCTCAACTGAGACATCAACACCATGATTCCATACATCCTGCACTGTAATAATTTCAAAAGGATCTTATCTTTTCCTGATATCTGCTGCACATAATAATTTTTATTCATCTGTGGAAATTTATTATATGCATAATTTCTGAATTTCTTAAGATACTCGCTTTTTCGGTCATTCAGTACAATTTCTTTTGATGGAACAAAAAATGTATTTTCGAACACAAGATATTCCAATTCATTTCTATATGTCTCTGCAAGATTTTCCTTTGCGAAATATTCAAGAAGCTGATCAACAGCCCAGGTACGATCTTCGTAATTTTTTGTAAAGTTCTTACTGTGCATGATTGAGCCATCACGCATGAGATAATAGTAATAAACCTCCTGCAGATATACAACCCGTTTTATATTTGCCATAAGTTTTGGAATCGTAGCCAGATCCTCATAGTATCTGCCCTTTGGAAATTGTAAACCACTATGATTCCAGACATCTCTGCGAATCAGTTTGTTCACAGCAGAACAGGATTTCATGATCAGTTCTTTATTTTCTGACGCTTCAATCACCTGGTTCACAGGGAAAGGAAATGTAAAACGATCCGTCAGATTTCCATCCTCCTCTTCTCCCATATAATCAAAGATCACCATATCTGCCTGATTTTTTTCTGCTGTTTCTACTGTATCTTTTACAAGATTCTCGTGAATTCTGTCATCACTGTCTACAAACAGCAGATACTTTCCAGTAGCATTTTCCACGCCAACATTTCTGGCATCACCAAGTCCTCCGTTTTCCTTATGGATCACTTTAATTCGCTCATCCTGATCTGCATATTCTTCACACATTGCACCACTTTGATCTTTCGATCCGTCATCCACAAGGATAATTTCCAATCTGTTATAACTTTGTCTGCATACACTTTGAATACATCTGTCTAGATATTTCTCTACATTGTAAACAGGTACAATCACGCTTACAAGTTCCATATTTCACTCCTGTACGTTTCCCAAAAATGGACCGTAATTTCTTTTATCATTCTACTTCAACCGATGCTCACCCTCTGCATTTCTGCTTAATAATCCAATTTCACATCAATCAAATAACAGAAATTTTTCATAGGCTATCGAATCAATTCCATCAATTCTTTATCCTGATTTGCCAGATCATACTGATCTGCATTATCCAAAAATCTTGCCGGCTTTCTCTCAGTTTTCTTTTCCAGTATCTCTACTGCCCATTGCTTTGCCCCTGCTTTCAGAGGAATAAAATAACAATTTTCAGTTATTCTGGACTCTTTTGTTATCTCATCACTCATAAAACACGGAAGTCCTGCCGACTGAGCTTCAATTCCTGCAATTGGAAGCCCTTCAAAGTTAGATGGAAGTATGAAAGCATCCATCCCCTGATACAGATAATCTGCATCACTCCGTCTTCCAAGGAGCTTTACCGCATCTTCCAGATACTTTTCACAGATCAGTTTCTTTACCTGTTCAAATCTGACGCCATCTCCTGCAAGAAGCAGAATTGAATTCGGATTCTTTTTATAAACTTCTTCAAATACATCCAAAAGGAAATAATGATTCTTCTGGTAACAGAAGTTTCCCACATGACCAAGCACAAATTGATCAGTTATCCCCAATTTTCTACGGATTTCCTCACGTTTTTCCACACTGTATTCATATTTTTCCCTGTCTACGGCATTATAAATCACATGGAAGGCATCAGAATATACTATTTTCTCTGGGAACAGCCATTCCCCGGCTTTTTCTGAACAGCCATAAAATTCCGTTCCATATTTATATAAAAACAGCCTGCAGAATTTATGGATCAGATTAAATACATTTCTTTTCAAAGCACTTTCACAGTCATTTCCACTGGAATGACTGTGGATTATTCTTCTTTTTACCCCTGCATGCTTTGCGGCAATTGCAGTAATACAGTCAATCGCTGTTGAAATATTCAGATACACTGCATCATATCTTCCTGCTTTAATAAGTCTACGCACCTGTCGATACTGAGAAACTGGATGTTTCAGATTTGAGATTGCATAAAGATTGGAATGAAACTTATGCAGTTCTTCTTTCAATTCCGGATCAATCTCATTTGTAAGGAAATCAAGCCTCACTTCTTCATTTGATACTTTCTTCAGGAAATTCAAAAGGTATTTATCAATTCCTCCTGCTCTTCCATCCATAATAAATCCTACAAGAATCTTTTTCATACCTTTTCCTCACTGCGTATCTTATATGTATACTGTACCAGATAACCACTGAACATCCACAAAATGCATGCGCTCGGAGAATTTGTATAGATTCCATCTAACAGAAACAACATACTTATCACCACAGCTCCTGTTGCTGCCAGCATCGCTATAAGATACAATCTATCTCCATCATTTTTCCTGATAACCGGGATTAAAACATACTGTATAATTCGAACAGCAATCAGAATAAATAAAATAAATCCTATACCACCCTGAAATGCAAGTGTATTAAAGAATGCATTGTGCATACTTGTATAATCCCCCTGCTCATTATTTACGGCATATGTATCCGGTACATGTTCCTTCGCGTAGGAAACAAATGTTGAATAACCTGCCCCATACACCGGACTTGTCTCCCATACCTCTATTGCACTCTTCCACAGTGAAAATCTTCCATTCGTAGCATCTTTTTCTATGTTCTGCTGACGTGCTGTCTGTACTTTCGTCTGTCCGCTGCTTTTCTTCCCTGTTGCAGTCGATTTCTTCGACTCTCCAATATTTTTCGCATTTTTCTGCGCTGCTTCCTGTGCCGTTTTCTTTGCCACTTCTGTCTGGTATTTGATATTTTCTGTCTTTAAGAAATAATCTCCCCCGACAGCTACAGCCATAATACATAGCACGATCAAAATGCTTTTTACATATCTGAAAAATCCGTGTTTTTTTTCTTCTCTATTATTTTTTCTACGAATCAAATAGAAATACAGAAGGCATCCTGTACATAAAATAAATGCAATCTCCCCGGTTCTTGAATCTGAATAGATGACATAACCAAAATCAAGTATTGCTGTAATTATATACAGTACCTTCTTTATCCCCTTCTGTCGGATCAGGAAATAAACAGACAAAACCACACCAATCACACTGAAAACTGCACCATAATTCGGATCTGTATATACACCCCACAGTCTGTCCCAGGTGAATCCGGTAACGATAAACTCTCCTTCCGCTGTTGTAAGGAACTGGGAATAAGACTGTGCAAGCATGACAAGACTGGCTGCTGCCGCAATTACAGTTCCAATGATCATCAAATGTGCAATAATGTCAAATTCTCTTCTGTACTTTTCTGTATCCCGTTCCACGTCACAAACATACAGTGCGAAAAACTGAAGTCCCGTCCAGAGAATCCATTTTAAATTATCAGTCATCCCATATTGTCTGTTCATAAATGTGCTAAGTAAAAAACTCAGACAAAATAAAATCATCAAGATCAGACATGGCATCTTTCTATATTTTTTCCAGTTAATGACTCGCATTAAAATCACAAGTGCTCCCAAAGCCAAAGTCAGTTTCACCAAAATTGGCTGTACCGGTGATATATAAATCACAGAAACGAATGTTGCGAATGACAGACACAAATAGCTGATTTTAAATACAAGTTCTAATATTTCTTCGTAATTCTTTTTACCTTTATCCATTAAATCCCCTTTGTAATTTATACTTCTCCTGTTTCAAAGTGTGTCGTAAAAAGGCTTTCTGTAAGATGTATGCCACAATTCGTAGAAGATTTTACCTGAATGAGGACATCATAGCAGGCTACATCAATCGAATAAGGTTAAAACATACTACAAAGCAGAGCATACAAATTGCAGAAATACTTTTTCAGATACACTCCAGGTTTCTATAATAATTTAGTTTCTATGAGCCTGATTCTTTTCAATCAATCCATGAATCAATTCTTCAATCTTTCTGTAAGACTTCGGCCGGTCAAACTGCTCTTCTGCAATCTTTCTGGCACGTTCCCCCATTCTTACTCTCGCAGCCTCATTTTTATAAAGCTTTTCAATCATATCTGCCAGAATCTTCACATCTTCCGGCATGATGTTTACACCGAATCCATCATTTTTAACCTTTGCACGGAATTCCGGACTCATACAGGTATTGATCATCGGTTTTCCGGCCGCCAGATAATCACCGATCTTTGTTACGATACTCTGCGGCGCTTTTTTTACAAATGAATTTACCAGAATGTCTGATTTTTTCAGATAAGCTGCCATCAGATCATACGGCGCATATCCCACAAATTCCACATTGGCAATCTTTCTGGATTTCGCAAGTTCTTCCAGTTCCTCTTTCATCGGACCACCGCCCAGAATTTTGATCTTAATCTGTGGCATGCCACGCTTTGCAAGTTCTTCCCCTGCCAGAACCATTGTACGAATGTCGTAACTTGTTCCGATCGTTCCTGCATAGGATACCCAAAATTCATTGTCTTCCTTTGCGATCTCGTCCATATGCTGTGCAGCACCCTCATCAAATACTGCAAGTTCATTTCCTACATACACTGTTTCTCTCGGAATATCTCTGTCCTGTTTTTTGAAAGGACGGTCACGGTATTCGTCCGATGTTCCAATGACACCTGACACAAGACTGTATACCTTTTCTGCATCACGAAGTAATGGATAAAAGATAATATCACTGATAACCGGAATGTCCAGTACCATTCTCATAGCCTCCGGCCAGAGATCATTGACATCTGCCACAAATGGAATTCCTTTTTTCTTCGCATACTCTGCCGCTGCAAGTGCCACATCATTCGGCGGGATCTCTGCATATAAAAGATCATAATCTCCTTCTTTTTCAAGAAGCGCCGTCAAATTCTTTGCTGCGATCTTATGACTGCGGATTCTGCGCAGATCAATATTTTTCTTGTATCCCGGCTCATAGATAAATTTGATTCCGAATTTGTAATCATCTTTTTTAATCTTTTTCAGATCACGCTGTGCTTTTTCCCAATGCTGGAACGTTGTTGTGATCAGATCTACCTGATACCCTGCATCTGCAAGGAATTCACAGACAGAACGGAATCTTGTATATCCTTTTTCATCATTGAGACAAACGCCCATTGTGATAACTGCTACTTTATACATCGCTTTTCTCCCGTCTTATCTTAATACAGCAAACACTGTGTCAATCATAATCTTAATATCTCCCAGAGCACTGAATTTCTTCAGATATTCCAGATTGTATTTCATCTTATCAGGAAGGATGTGCTTAATATACACTTCATCCACACTGCTTCCTTCCTTTAAATACTTCTCCATGATCTCATCTTCGTCTTTATAGGCGATGCTTGTTCTTGAAGTAATTCCTGCCGGAAGGAGAAGTGTTGCCCACATCTCATCTGTATATGCCTCCACATATTTCTTTACTTCCGGTCTTGTCCCTACAAAGCTCATATCACCTGCCAGTACATTGAATAACTGCGGCAGTTCATCCAGGCGGCATTTTCTGAGTAACAGTCCCATCCTTGTGATTCTGCTGTCACCACTTGTCGTTACCGCCGGACCTTTTTTATCTGCATCAGCTACCATGGTACGGAACTTAAAGATTCTATATTCTCTTCCGTACTGTGTAATTCTCGCCTGACGAAAGAAAACCGGTCCTTTGCTGTCCAGTTTGATCCCAATGGCCAGAATTACCATTGCCGGAGAGAGTAACACCAAAAGAATGGACGAACAGATTACATCGATCAGGCGCTTGGCTTTCATGCTTTTCTGCCGTCTCATCAGACATTCATAATATGGTTTTACACTTTCATTCCGCATTCTTTTCGGAAGATCTTCCCATTTTACAAATTTCATATTCCTTCCTCCGTCTATCTTCCTGATTTTGTCTTTGAATAAAGCATTGGCATGCCGGTACGTACAATGTGTACTGCTCTTCCAAATACTGTACATAAAACTGCTGAGCGAGTATTCAGACACTTTAGGGCAATCTTAAGTGCCTTGCTGTCTTTCGCCTCCGCCATCGGAAGGAGCTGCCGGAAAAGGGGATCACGGAACACTTCTTTACAAAATGTTCTTCTGTCTTTTGAATTCATTCCAGACTGTCGATCACAATTTCTCTCCAGCGCAGAAAGAATGTAACGTCCATACAAACCTCCAAGCACTGCACAATGCTGCGGCGTATCTGTCTTCCAGTACTGTTGCTGTTTCAGCAGCATCTCTATTCTTCTTCTATGCAATGTATAATAATCCGGTACAAACTTAGTTGTCAGGCTTCCTGTCATTCTCTTCGCATAATGATATGGCGTGATGCTTAGCAGATTCATCGAATCAATATCGTTGCAGTAATTAATATTAAACACAATATCCTCAATCAGCCGAACTGTCTCATAGCGGAATTCATTTTTTCTGATGTAATCCAGATCATACATTTTATTCCAGGCATAGCCATAAATTGTCTCCTGCTCCAGCCGGATCATATAATTATGAATCTCGTCTGTATCCGTAAAGTATCGTTCTTCCGGCCGAATTGTGTGTGCATAAGCAAAGCTTCCGTCTTCATTGTAGTATTCCTCAAGATGTCCAAATACAACCAGTCGTGCCCTGTTTTTTTCTAAAGATCCGGCTACCTGTTCCAGCAGATTATGATCTACTGTATCATCCGGATCCATAAACCAGATGTATCTTCCTGATGCATGTTCTATTCCGGTATTTCTTGCTTCACTAAGTCCTTTATTCTTCTCATGATGCACTACCTTGATCCTTGCATCTGTTTCTTTCAATTTTTCAGCCAGTTCTCCGGTCTTATCCGGAGAGCCATCTTCCACAATAATCAGCTCCCAGTCGGAAAATGTCTGGGATTTGATGCTTCCTACCGCTTTTGTAAGATATTTTTCTACTCCATATGCCGGCATCACAACAGTAAACAGCGGACGTGTCTCACTCATATTCTGACTCCTGTTTTCTAACTTCTCTTTATAAGTATTTACAGAACTGCTCAATCACATACTCCTGCTGCTCATCTGTCAGACATGTATGCAACGGCAGTGTAATCTCATTCTCAAACTGTGCATATGCATTCGGATAATCTTTGATATCAAATCCAAGATTTTTATATGCTGTCATCATTGGAAGTGGCTTATAATGCACATTTGTCGCCACCCCGGCTTCTGCCATTCCGGTAATAATCCGATTGCACTCTTCTCTTGTTTTTCCCGGTAATCTTGTAATATATAAATGACCGCTTGATTTTGATCCGTTTCCGAAATGGTCCAGAACCATCAGTTTTCCTTCCGGCCATGCGGCATCATACCGCTCGATCAGTTCACGACGGCGCTCCAGAATTCCCGGATATCGTCTCATCTGTGCAAGACCGATTGCAGCCTGAATGTCTGTCATATTACATTTATAAAGCGGTGCAACAATGTCATACTCCCATGCACCTGCTTTTGTCTTAGCCAGCGCATCTTTTGACTGACCATGAAGAGACAGCAGCATATATTCTTTGTACAGCTCTTCGCTGTCAATTCCTGCTTCTGTAATTGCAGAAGACCATGTAGCCGCCCCACCTTCTGCTGTTGTCAGGTTCTTAACTGCATGGAAAGAAAAGCTTGTAAAATCTGCAATCTCGCCACTCATTTTACCGTCTCTGGATGCTCCGAACGCATGCGCTCCATCAGAATATACCAAAATTCTTCCCATTGCTCTCTGACGGTCATTAGAAGATCTAAACAGACTCTTCTTTTCTTCTGCAATTTCAAAGATTTCTTTGTAATATGGATAAACAATTCCGGCAAGATCCACACAGATGATAGCCTTTGTTTTCTCTGTAATCGCCTTTTTCACCTGCTCCGGATCCATATCAAAGCTTCCCGGAAGTGTATCTACCAGAACCGGTGTTGCTCCCACATGGCAGATCACACTACAGCTGGCTGTGTAAGTATAGGCAGTTGTAATAACCTCATCTCCCGGTCCGATTCCCATCACACGCAGGCTCATCTCAAGACAGGCTGTAGCCGATCCCAGGCAGACAGCACGCTCTGTATGACATAATTCTGCCACTTTGCGTTCCATCTCTTTTGTTCTCGGTCCGGTTGTGATCCAGCCACTTTTCAAAGCCTCTGTTACTTCTTTTATCTCTTCTTCTGTAATATCCGGTGGTGAAAAACTAATGTTCATTTTTACTGCTCCTTCTCTTACTAAACGCTGGTTCTGCTGCACTGACTTCTTTATAAATCAGCACAGCAACGTATATGTTCTATTTGTTGATTTCTTTTTTACTTTCCTTATCTTCTGTTCCCGCATCAGAAACGCCTCTTTCCAAAAAGGCACTCGGAAGAGTGGATACATGATCCGGGAATTCATCATGAAGACTTTCCTGAATCTTCTTATCCCTTTCAATGTCTGCTTCTCTCAGATGATAAGTCGGCACAATCTTGTGTACAATCTGTTTCATCTCTTTTGTCTCTGCATATGCTTCTTTATACAGATTAGAAAGGTCTTTCAAAAATTCATCTTCATCAAAAACAATTGGTTTTCCAATATGGATTCGATCATTTTCTGTTGCCTGAAGGCCTTCTTCATCCATCAGAAGTTCCTCATACAACTTTTCACCCGGACGAAGGCCTGTATATTTAATCTCTATATCTCTTCCCGGTGTATAACCTGAAAGCTGAATCAGATTCTTGGCCAGATCAGCAATCTTCACAGGCTGTCCCATATCAAGTACAAAAATCTCTCCGCCTGTTGCACTTGCTCCTGCTTCAAGTACCAGAGAAACCGCCTCCGGAATTGTCATAAAGTATCTGATAATATCAGGATGTGTGACTGTAACCGGACCTCCGGCTTCAATCTGCTTTCTGAACAACGGAATTACACTTCCGTTGCTTCCTAATACATTACCAAAACGTACTGCTGCAAACTCTGTCTTTGAATGACGACTGAACATCTGAATGATCATCTCGCACATTCTCTTTGATGCACCCATAATATTTGTAGGGTTTACCGCTTTGTCTGTTGAAATCAGGACAAATTTCTTTGCATTGAAACGGTCCGCTGCAAGTGCTACTTTGTAAGTTCCAAACACATTATTCTTAATTGCCTCATTCGGACTGTCTTCCATCAGCGGTACATGTTTATGCGCTGCTGCATGATAAACAATATCCGGTCTGTATTCTGCAAAGACACTGTTTACTTTTCTTCCATTTCGTACGGAACCAATCAGAACCACAAGATCCAGATTCGGATATTTTGCTTTCAGTTCCTGCTGGATGTCATATGCATTATTTTCATAAATATCAAAAATAATCAGCTGCCTTACTCCGTTGGCAGCAATCTGACGGCATAGTTCACTTCCGATACTTCCACCACCTCCGGTTACAAGAACAACTTTGTCTGATACATAACGTCCGATTTTTTCGTTTGTGATTTTAATCGGCTCTCTTCCAAGTAAATCTTCAATCTTAACATGTCTGAGTTTTGCAATGGTAACTTCTCCGTTTACCAGCTGATAAACTCCAGGAAGAATCTTCAATTCACAATTCGGAACCAGCTGGCAGATTGCAAGAATCTTTCTCTGCTCACATTTCGGAGCACTTGGAATTGCCATAATAATCTCTGTAATACCGTATTTTCTTGCATTTTCCAGAATCGTATCTCTTCCGCCTACAACCTTTACTCCATGGATATAAGTTCCATGTTTTCTGGGATTATCGTCAATAATACAACATAATTTTGCATCTAATGCAGAAGACAGTTCCAGTTCCTTCATTACTACATTACATGCTTCACCTGCTCCAATGATCATCGTGTTTCTCATATGAGCTCCATGTCTGTTGCTTCTATAAACAAGACGAAGGAAACGATAAGAAAATCTACTTACACACGTCAGTAAGAACAGTGCTACAAAATACAACGCAAAATAGCTTCTGTAAATTGGACGATAAGTCAGATAATACCCCAATATATTAAATAAGACACTGATCACACATGCCTCAACTATGTTAATCAGTTCTTTAATACTTGCATAACGCCATAAGCTTGTATACAGCTTACACAATGCAAATATAATCAATGTTACAATTGTATTCGGAAGTACCAGATCCACAACCGATGTGTAATACTCCTGTGGTATTTCTTCCAGGTACATGTTGAATCGAATCCACAATGCCAGAAACGAACTGACATTAATAAATATGATATCTAAAACAATTAAAAATACTTTATATATCGCAGAAAGATCCCATTTTTTCAGCCACTTATTCATACTGCTTTCCTCAATTATCCAGATACTGTTCAGAATCCTGTGAACAGTATCATTCTCTTTTCTTTATAATATCACGATTCCCGCAGACACATACCAGCCTGCGGGTCTCCCTCTTACTTATTTACTCTGTCGTTGTTCCGCCTTCCAGAGTCTCACCGTTTTCAACTTTATCCATAGCTTCTTTGATTGCATCTACAGATTCCTGATTCGGCTGCATTACATACAATGCCTGTCCTGAATAAGAATAGCAATACTGGTTATCGCCTGTTCCCTCTGCTGCCATAGATGTAATAGACCACTGTGGGCTATCTGCAAGCTGTGTTTTGATCAGTTCCTGGATCTGTGACTCAGACATATTTGTCTCCACATTTCCACTGACACTGTTCAGAATACCATTTGCTCCTGTTAAAATTGCCGGAGATACCATCTTTTTGATCATAGCCGTAATTACTGCCTGCTGATCCTTACCTCTCTGATTATCTCCACCAGGTACATTCTGACGTTCTCTTGAGAATGCAAGTGCCTGTTTACCATTAAAATGGTTTGTTCCCTGTACTACATTCATCACAAGCCCTGAATCTTCACTTGTTGTGAATGCATATTCAGACTCTACATCTATTCCGCCAAGTGCATCTACCATTGTAATTAATGAGGTGAAATTCACTCGTGCATAGAAGTCGATATTTGTATCATAAAGCTGCTCTAATGTAGCCATAGAAGCATCGACTCCATAGATACCGGCATGTGTCAGTTTATCCTTCTGACCGCCTGAAATTCCAGGAATCTCTACATAATAATCACGCGGTGTAGTAACAAGTAAAATCTGATGTGTCGTCGGATTTACTTCTGCAATAATATTCACATCACTTCGGCTGTTTGTCTCAATGGCTCCAAATACATCAATTCCACTGATATATACACTAAATGTATCACTCTTAACTTCTACATCAGATGCTTTGTCTGTCATCTCTGTTTTAATCTCGTGAGAATAAATCACTTTTGTATTGTCCGAATATCCTTCAAATGCTTCTTCCAGAATTCCTGTATATCCCTGATTATAGATAATCGCATCGACTGTTCCATCATGAAGTGCCTGTGCCTGTTCCGCAAGCGTGTCGTATTCTTCTGTCTTGATGTCAGTTCCAAGTTCTTCGTTGATTGCATCGACAGTCTGTTTCACCTGATCGCCATTCATCTTATACTGGACACCAAATGTGTAATCTTTTGCATCTTCAATTGACTCTGCAGAATTATCTGCCATAACAGATACTACTACTTTATCCAGTTTATAATCTCCACCGGAAATCTTTGAAACCGTTCCGCTGACTTTAAAGAGATAGTAAGCTCCGACGATCAGTAAAATTGAAATCAACACACTGATCACTTTTCCGGTAATTGCATTTTTCTTTGAGAAGAACTGGCTTGCCAGAATTATTCCCCAGAATAACAGCAATAATACAGTCAATGCGATGACATACTTATTCGGAAGCATATTCAGTTTGAAGACACCTGCCATAAATGCTGCAGTTGCAACAAGCTGAATGATTGCAAGAACTAATCCAACTGTTCTGCTGACTTTATTGTCTTTCTTCTTTATCTTCTTTCCACGTCTCGGTCTTCCTGATGAAGCAGAACCAGATGAACGTCTTCTGGAATCTCCTGATTTCTTTCTACGTTCTTGGGATTCATATTCATCATCATAAACAGAAGTACTCTTTCTTCTGTTTCTGTGTACATCGGATCTTTCATCTGACGGTCTTCTGCGACGGCGTCTTTCGTCCTGTTGACTCATACCTTTTAATTCCTTCCCTTTTAAATTATTATTCTCCATTTCTCATTTATCAGTTTCTGTAAATGTCGCTGTCGCAGTTTTCTGCGTTCAGCCTCTGTAAATACTAGTCTAATATATCATTTCATCCCATATTTCGCAATATATCTGCCTTATTCTAAAGGAATTCTTAATTTTTTTGAGATTTTTTTCAAAAAAGGTGTTGACATTTGGTTCATTTTACTATATACTCAATTTTGTTGTGAGCGACACAGCAAAACAACAAACTTAAAATGTGCGATTAGCTCAGCTGGATAGAGCGTCTGACTACGGATCAGAAGGCCGGGAGTTCGAATCTTCTATCGCACGCTATTGAAGAGATTGCGGATGCAATCTCTTTTCTATTTTGTGCAGCAATTTTTAAGCACACTTTGCAATATATTGTATATTGCATCTATTCCATACCGTATGTTTTACTATTTTCCCTTTTTAACTTAGTTTATTTTGTTTTAACTTAAAATGTTATAATTCAAGTTTTTGAATTATAAATAAAATTAAGAAAACATTTTTCGATCTATAATGTAAGGCACTATAATACTTTTATGTACTGTAGTGCCTTATCTTATTTCAAATTCATTTAACTATTCTGCAAACTTCTCAATCTGTGATGCAATCAATGCCTGATCCTCAAAATAATTGATCTTCATAGCAGCTTTTACATCCTTTAGTGTCTCCGCCGCTACAGCCTCTGCCTTTTCACTTCCGGCTTTCAGGATTTCATAAACAGCCGGAATGTCTTTCTGCCATTCTTTTCTTCTGTTGCGGATTGGCTCTAACTCTGCCTGAAGGACATTATTCAGGAAGCGTTTTACTTTCATGTCCCCGAGTCCACCACGCTGATAGTGCTCTTTCAGCTCATCCAGATTGTTGTAATCTGGCAGGAATTCCGGGAAATACTCCGGTCTGCAGAATGCATCCAGATAAGTAAATACAGTATTTCCTTCCAAACTTCCCGGATCTTCAATCTTGATATGATTCGGGTCTGTGAACATGCTGAATACTTTCTTTTTGATCTCATCTGGTTCTTCTGACAGATAGATACAGTTTCCAAGAGATTTACTCATCTTTGCCTTACCGTCAATTCCCGGAAGACGCAAACATGCTTCATTCTCCGGAAGAAGAATCTTCGGATCTACTAATGTCTCTCCGTATACAGAGTTGAACTTGTGCACGATTTCTTTTGTCTGCTCAAGCATTGGTAACTGGTCTTCTCCAACCGGAACAGTTGTGGCCTTGAATGCTGTGATATCTGCCGCCTGGCTGATCGGGTAAGTAAAGAATCCAACCGGGATACTTGCCTCAAAGTTTCTCATCTGAATCTCAGACTTAACTGTTGGGTTTCTCTGTAATCTGGATACTGTAACAAGGTTCATATAGTAGAATGAAAGCTCGCACAGTTCCGGAATCTGTGACTGAATGAACAGTGTAGATTTTGCCGGATCCAGTCCACATGCAAGATAATCCAAAGCAACCTCGATAATATTCTGACGGATCTTCTCCGGATTGTCCGCATTATCTGTCAGTGCCTGTGCATCTGCAATCATAATAAATATATCATCAAAGTTACCTGTATTCTGGAGCTCGACACGGCGTTTAAGAGATCCTACATAATGTCCCACATGCAGTTTTCCTGTAGGTCTGTCTCCGGTAAGCATAATCTTTTTCATCTGGGTATATCCTCCTAACATGTATTTTCCTGATGTTTTATAATAATCCAGACATTTAATTCTATTGCCCTTTTCACTATATACAATACTCAATTTCTCATTTACATTTATACGTATACTCAAAACAGCCTAGTAATTTCAACAGTTAGATTATTACAATCTTTCTCCATTATATCACCTGTAACTTCTCTTTTCTACTAGAATCTGTAACCATTTAATATCAATTTAACACTATGTTACTGTTCTCAGGTAACCTGCAAACAGTAACAACACTATCTCAAAATAAAAAATGAAAGAAGCCAGAAGAGTTTTCGCTAATCTGCTTCACTCTCCTGGCTTCTCAATTCATTTTTACAGGATCTTTTTCACTCCTGGTATCTTTCTCAGACACCATGTCACTGCAAATGAAATTGCAAATATCACAATTAGTAATCCGGCAAAATTAAGTATTGCATTTCCTGCGTATGGATTTACATTCCAATATCTCAAGATCAGCCTTACAAGAACCATATGTAAAATATAAATTCCAAAAGAACACTCATCAATACATTCTACACATTTCCACAACATACTTCTTGTATTTATTTTCACCTTATATATCAGGTAAAATACTCCTGCTGCCATCAGTATAACAAAAATGGACGAATATCCATAGAGCATCTCAATCTGCTCTGTCTGAAATTTCACTTTACAGATGGTTGCGATAATAATCCCGACTGCTCCAACAACAGTTATAACTGAAGCAACCACCTTTGATAATTTAACTCTTCCTTTTGCCAGTGCATATCCCAGAAAAAGATAACACGGATAAATGGTTGATACATGGATATAAAATCCGCTCTTCACTCCTAAAAGCTGTGTCAAAGGCAAAACGGAAATAAAAAACACATAGATTCCCAGCAAATTTTTCAAGCATACTATTTATCCATTTTAAGGTATTCCTCTATTCCCCTCAACATGTGCTCGATACTGTGCAGAATTATTTGTCACTATTCACATCTCGCTTCCTTGACTTTCAGTCAATTTATGTACTAATATCATTACATAAGCGCACAGCTTCAGGCACAGCAACTATAGGATAAAGGAACAAAAGGGATTAATGTCAAAGTTTAGTGAAAAATGTAAAGAGCTGTTGGCGGAAAACGGATCAAACGTCTACCGTCTTTCTCAGACAGCATCATTAGAAAGAACTGCTCTGCAGAGAATGGTTACCGGCAAACGACTTCCAAATCGAGAATTCGTAACCACTTTCTGCCGGGCACTGAGAATTCCTCTTTCAGAGGAAAAAGAATTAATGGAACTGTATAAAATGGAAGCTATGGGAGAAACAGCATATAATAACCAAAAAACGATTCTCCATTTATTTAAACATCTCGCTAATCTGGAGAAAAATAATTATAAGAATAGCTGTAGCATCGTAGATCAGGGAGATTTGGTTTTACTCTCAAATATTTCCAATCAACGTTATGATACAGAGATGTTATTACAATTTATATTAAAGAAAGCATTCCGCTCTGAAGATGACTCACCTATCTATACCAATCTTCCCGGAACAGATAAATTACTTCCTCATGCTCTAAATCTACTTGCACCACAATATTCAAAACGAGTCTTATTAAAGCATCTGATTCATTTCCATATCAGCTCTTCTGCTGCATATGAAAATCTGGAAACTTTAAATCAGATTTTGCCGCTCTATTTTTCTAATGAGATTCAATATGAGCCATATTATTACTACAGCAAGCTGACACAAAGTGATCAGACAAACTTACTGTTTCCTTATTATGTAATTACATCAGAATATGTATTACAGTTATCAGGAGATATGCAAAAGGGATTACTTCATTCTGAAAAAATTATTGTCCAACAATATACAAATGAATTTCTGGATAAACTTTCTCAGTCTTCTTTATTGATTCAGCATACTTCCTCTTTAAGAGAAGCAAACCACTTGTACACCTCCATTTTTGCTAACTCACAAATTAAGGATATGTATTCTCTTGGAGGTTTATGTCAGACAGAATTACTGACACCTTCTGATTTTGCCGAACTTGCTCAAGAATATGCAACAGAATATATGGATCTTTTTGATGAATATATGGGATTTGTAGAGTTGTTGTGTAACTCAAATCAGCATATGTTTACGCCTTATAGCTCATTAAAGCAATTTTGCAAAAATGGTCAATGTGCCGGGACTTTAAGTATTCTTTTCCCACCATTTGACATTTCGTTGAGATTAAAAGGACTTAAGAATTTCAGACAGGTTCTGGATATTGCTGATATTACTTTATTGTCAGAAAATCTGACTTTTCCAGACTCAATCGTAATGGAATTATATGACAATTGTTTGCTCCATATTATTCATATAAATGAGAAACAGGAGATTTCATTTATTGCAATACAGGAAAGCAGTATTTGTGAAGCGTTTTACTCCTTTTTCCGTTCTCTGGATACAACTGAGTATAGTCTGGCAAAAGAGGAACAAAAACTTATTATTTCAAAGGAAATCAGGAAATTAGAAACTGCTGTTTCCCAAAATTGTTTTTCCCCCCCACAGACCGTCCAGAAGGTTAATTTTCAGGCATAACTCATCTTTCTTCATCCATAACAGCAAAAGACCAATGGTTACTGTTCACTCCCATGTCAATCACTCCGCTGATTGGCATGGAGGATGCACGTATTGTCTTGAATGTATCTCGCCCATCGCCAAAGGCGATTCTAAATGGCGAGATACGTTACTGTTTACAGCTATGCTGTGAACAGTAACGACCAATGCGGTATAACGGATGAAGAAAAAAGTCTATGCCTATTTTAATACTCATTTACAGAATATAATAAAACAGAGCTTCCATTCTGTAAGTATAATCTATTTTCTTTAAGCAAATGCAAAAAGGAACAGCCTCTTAACTGTCCCTCAATCACCTAACTTCACATCTATATCTCTATTCTATCACAATCATCCATCACTTATTATTCTGCAACACCGCTCTCTTCGCATACCCCGGTGCTTTTTTCTTCTCAGTCGCATATACGAACCGATACAGTACAATCGCCATCACAAATGCCCCTGTCACATCCAGAATGGAGTGCTGTTTCAGGAACATGGTTGCCAGTACAATCAGTGCTGCCAAAACATATGCGGCACCTGAGATCACTTTATGTTTCTTCAATGCTTCACTCTCATGAATTGCAATGCATGCACACAGAGAATTGAATACATGAAGGCTCGGAAATACATTTGTACATGTATCTGTCCGATACAGGATTCTTACTGCATCTACAAAAACATTCTCTCTCTCAAATACAACCGGACGAAGATCCTGTCCGTTCGGGAACAGGGTGCAGATAATCAGAAAGATCGTCATTCCTGCAAAGGAAATCTTTGCCAGTTTATAAAATCCGTCTACATCTGTAAAGAAAAAGTAGAGAAATACGACTGCTATAAATGCGAACCACATTAAATATGGAACAATAAAATATTCGATAAACGGAATATGCTCATCCAGTGCAGTCTGGATCACATGATAATTTGTCGTTACATGTTTTTCCAGAAATAAAAACCATGGCATATAAATAAATGCATAAAGAAATACCCATGCATGCTTATATTTTTTAACTATTTCAGTGAATTTTGTTTTCCACTTCATTCTTATCACTCCTCTTGTCATAAATGAATCCTCTTTCATCTGTGACTCATACCATTTCCAACACACTTTCGTACTGTTTTTCCTGGAATTTTTTCAAAACAGCCTCATGTTTCTGGTCATCTATTTTTTGCTTACATGGCTTTTCTTTCACGCTATTTTCATGCTGCCATTTCCTTTGTCACGGCAGATTATAGCACGATTATTTTCAAATCTCAACCGACTTCATTAGTTTTTAACAATTCTTTTGAAATTTTTTAATTTCTCTTTAGATCACATGAGCAACTCTGACACTTTATCAATCTATGTGCAATTTTTAGTTGCTGCTCAGACCAAAGCTAGTTACTGTTCACTCCCATGTCAATCACTCCGCTGATTGGCATGGAGGATGCACGTTTTGTCCTGAATGTATCTCACCCATCGCCGTAGGCGATTCCAAATGGCGAGATACGTTACTGTTCGCAGGTTACCTATGAACAGTAACCAAAGCTAATCGCTTTCCCTATTAGCTCTGAGGATGCATATTTTGCTCTGAAAGCATCGCGGTTAATTCACTTCGAAAATATACATATCAAAACTCCTTTTCGCTGCCCGCACATCTTTCTCGCCATGTAACGTCCAGGCTGCTGCCGGAGTTTTAAAGAACACCCGGTTGAGCCAAAATCCCGGATTTTTCCGGTCTGCCCATTTATAGGAAATAAAATCTGGTCTGCACATGCAGTTACTCAATAAATATTTTACGCAAAACCGCAATACATAATGCGTTGTCCTGTCATTCTTCGTAAGGTTTTCAGAAAGCTGGCCTCTCGGAATCTCATTTCTGTGCTTTTTCATCCAGCGGAGTACCAGACTGTTAAAGGACTGAATCATGTATTTGCCCTTATATCCCTGTAATTCTTCATCCAGACGCTGGCATACCTTTGTATTAGCACTTGGAAGTTTCACTTCAATCAGAAGTGGAACTTTTCCATCTACTGTTTTCAGGACATCTTTCAGAAGAGGAATTCTCTCTTTCGTTCCACTCAGGAAATACTTCTTCATCTCTGTGTAAGTGGTCTCTTCTACGGTTCCTTTCTTTCCGCAGACACGCTCAAATGTATCATCATGGAACACCACGATCTGATTGTCTTTCGTCAGATGTACATCAAGTTCAATTCCATCTCCCGCATCTACTGCTGCCTGAAATGCTTTCATGGAATTCTCCGGTATTCCTTTTTTCATATTATGCAGGCCTCTGTGAGCCCACTTTACTCCAAAGAACGGATGAACACGTTCTCTTCCTGACATACGCGGTGCAAGAAGGAATCCGGTTCCTCCGATCATAAGAACTACACATGCAAGTACAATGAACATAATTACCATCTCTTTTTTCTCCTACTACGCTTTCATCTAAATTGCGCTTTTACTTATCATTTCTTGCTTTCACACACAACATACACCAGTTATCCACATAAAGTCAACAGACTGCAGAAATTTTCCACACAAATTTCCGCAGTCTGTTAATATCTTTCTCTAAAACAGAATCAAGATTGTTCTATTATTTTCTTCTGCTTATTCTGTCATTATTACTTTCAACTTCTTTTCCAAAAGACTTACATGAATCTTTTTTCTTAAAAAAGCCGGTTCGCCATCTGTATGGATTGGAAGTGCCTGATCTGTCTTGACACGTACTTCTTTTGCTCTTAATATGTATACTCCCCTGAACCAGAGATGCTTTCCGACAAAGGCAGTCGGCAGAAGACAGAGGATTTTAAATTTTGTCAGTCCTGATATAACCATTATATCCAGAAGGTCATCGGAAGGTGACGCATCCGGGCAGAATTTGAATCCGCCTCCTTCATATGGAAGATTCATAAATGCTGCGAAATAAGTCTTCGGGTATTCCTGCCAGCTTCCATCCTCTTTCTGTAATTCCATTCTGACCGGTTTATCTTTTCGCAGTCTGTCCAGTGCAACTACTGCATAGCTGAGTTTTCCAAGTTTCAGGCGGTTCAGGATCGCCTTCCACTTAGAGACGCACACTTCATGGCACACAGCGGCATCGAAACCGATCCCTGAACTGACCAGAAATCTTCTGCTCCACCCACCCTGTTCTGCCACACCAACATTGATTTCCCGCACCTGTTTCACATCCAGAATCTGATCGATCGCATTTATAGATTCTTTTGCAAGTCCCATGCCGCGTGCGAAATCATTTCCGGAGCCAACCGGTATGTATCCGAGTGTGACTTTTGACACATCCTGGATTCCATTTACCACTTCATTGAGTGTACCATCTCCTCCGAGGACAAGCAGGATATGCTCTTTTCCATCTCCTGTAATTTCCGCTGCAAGCTTTTCTGCATGCTTTCTCGCATTGGTAAAGTAAATCTTATAGTCTGTCTTCCGTTTCTTTAATTCTACTTCCAGCTTTTGGCGTAGCGTACCTCCCTGCCCTGTCCGGGCTTTGGGATTTACAATTATCTCATACATTGATTAATCTGATACCTCGCATAATGTACTGTCCAGATATTTTCCGAGTGATCTGCTCATGTTACCTTCAAAGTCTGCATTTCCGTTGCGAAGGCACCATTCAAATACATTTCCGATCACGATCATTCGGATATCTGTTGTAAATTCTTCGATTCCTACGTTTAGTTTAACTACATTTGCTTCCTGTGCTTTTTCTACATAAGTCTGTACTGTTACGATCGGATAAGGACGCTCGGTTCGGATGGTCGGATTCAGTGCCTGATTCTTTGTGTCATAATATCCTGCCATAAATTCTACACCAAGTTCCCGGCAATATTTCACATAATTCAGATAAACCTGAATGATTCCATCCTTTACTCCTTTTATATCTTTCGGTGTCTCCAGAAGATCTGGATTAATGGTCGGCTGATCTTCTATATAATAAGACAGCAGGTCATCCTTTGTTTTGAAATGATGGTAAAAGCTTCCGTTGGATACCCCTGCTTCTTCACAGATATTCTTGATAGACAGATCTTCATATCCATTCTTCTGTAAAATCCGCTTGGCAGCCTGAAAGATCTTTTCCCGTGTCTCCTTGGATTTGCGCTGCTGTCTTGTTAATTCTATTTTTTCGCCCATGTCTGTATACGCTCCCTGTAATGGAATATGTGACGGCATTTTTCTGACCGCCACATTGATAGATACAGTATACCACAGTTTCGATTCCATTTCAAGAAAACAGAGCGTACTCTGATTATTATCCTTCTCGATACCGATATGCCTCAAATGCTGACGGCATCGGATATTTTTCATCCAGCTCTTTTTTATCTGCAAAAATCACCTGTTCTTGCCATTGATCGGTCTTCAGTTCTTTTTCCAACTCATCCACAATGACTTCGTAGCCTTTCATTCTCCATTCTACATGGCTGAAAATGTGTTTCGCATCTGGGAGTTTTTTGATTCGGATTGGTGTCAGTCCCAGAGATTCTGCGTAGGCAATTACTTCTTTCTGTTTCAGATGTCCTTCTACATTCGGGAATTCATACAAACCGGCAAGAAGTCCCTTTTCCGGACGTTTCCGAATTGCCACTTCATCATTGTCGCAAAATCTGAGAACGGTCCGTTTCTCGATTCGTCTTTCTTTTGCTTTCTTCTTGACCGGATAATCCAGCTCACATCCGTTCTGATGTGCCAAACATAAGTCCTGTACCGGACATTCTGTACATTTCGGCTCGCCGCCCGGCAGGCAGACGATTGCTCCAAGTTCGATCAGTCCCTGGTTGAAATCTCCCGGTGTCTCTGCAGGAATTACCTCTTCCAGTAAGGTTTCTATTTTCGTGCGGGTTGATGCCTTCATAATATCATCTGAATCTGCAAGGATTCGTGTCACAACGCGGAATACATTGCCGTCTACTGCAGGTTTTGGCAAATGATATACAAAGGAACTGATGGCACCGGCTGTATAATTTCCGATTCCTTTCAGAGAACGGATTTCTTCGTATGTCTCCGGGAACACACCATCGTATTCTTCCATAATCTGTCTGGCTGCGATCTGCAGGTTCCTTGCGCGATTATAATATCCAAGCCCTTCCCACAGTTTCAGTAATTTTTCTTCCGGTACCTCGGCAAGTGCCTTTACATCCGGAAGTTCTGACAGGAAGCGGGCATAATAAGGCTTCACAGCTTCCACACGGGTCTGTTGCAGCATGATTTCCGAGATCCACACACGGTAAGCATTGATCTGCTTTCTCCATGGAAGATCTCTTTTGTTATTCCGGTACCATTCCACAACAGGTTCCACTGTCTGTTTCATTCGTGAACTTTCTGAAACTCCCTCTCTTTTTATCTCTTTATCTTCCATCAAGCTTTAATTCTCCTATTCTCACTTTATACCCACCAGAGCGTGTCTGAAAAATGCTTTCCGTAAAATGTATATCGCAACTTCCAGACGATTTCACCCAAATCGGAGCTCGTAGCGAACCGCGTCAACCAAAGAGCGGTAAAATAGCTCCATAGCAGGACATACAGATTACAATCATGATTTTCAGACATACTCCAGACAAATACCACAATTACTATATACAAAAATATCTGCCCTGTATTATATCACAGAACAGATACCTTTATGCTTTCCATTTTAAAACGTGTCAAAAATTAATTTTGCCACTCATTTGATAACCAGGATTGCTCCGCAGCGATACTGGTATCATAAAATCTTAGACAGGAATTCTTTCAATCGCGGATTCTTTGGATGTTCGAAGAATTCTTCCGGTGCTGCTTCTTCTTTGATCAGGCCTTCATCCATAAAGAGTACTCTGGATGCAACCTCGCGGGCAAATCCCATCTCGTGTGTTACCACAACCATAGTCATACCTTCACGGGCAAGATCTTTCATCAGTTCCAGAACTTCTCCTACCATCTCAGGGTCCAGAGCGGATGTCGGCTCATCGAAAAGAATTACATCCGGATTCATAGCCAGAGAGCGGATGATCGCAACTCTCTGCTTCTGTCCTCCTGACAAAGTAGACGGATATACGTCAGCCTTATCTTCCAGACCGATTCTCTTTAACAGCCCCATGGCCTGCTCTTTTACTTCTTTCTGAATCTGATCCTTCGTCTCTGTGGTCGGGATCAGTTCTTCTTTCTTATCGCTTCCACGGAATACATTTTTTACTTTAATCAATGTATTCTTCCGTTTTGCTTTTTTCAGATCTTTACATCTTAAATAAGCAGGTGCCATCATAACGTTCTGTAAAACAGTCTTGTTATTAAACAGATTGAAATGCTGGAACACCATACCCATATGACGACGGTGAACATTGATGTCTACATGCATGTCCGCAATATCCACACCATTGAAAATGATGCTTCCACCGGACGGATCTTCCATACAGTTCAGACATCTTAAAAATGTACTTTTACCGGAGCCGGATGGTCCGAGCACAGCAACGATGTCGCCTTTATTGATCGTAACATTGATTCCTTTAAGAATTTCTTTGTCCCCAAAGCTCTTCTTCAGATTAATTACGTCTATCACTCTTCTTCAGGCTCCTTTCTAATAATTTAACAAGCAGTGTGATCACAAGTACCAGTGCAATATAGATCAGCGCCATAACCAGATACGGCACCATGAACTCGTAACTGTTACTTCCGATGTAGTTAAATGCAACGTACAGATCGGCTGCACCTACGAAACTTACAACGGATGTCTCCTTGATCAGGGAAATAAATTCATTTCCCAGTGTCGGGAGAATATTTTTAACTGCCTGCGGGATTACGATTTTCATCATGCTTGTTCCAAAGCTCAGTCCAACCGCTCTTCCGGCTTCCATCTGTCCCGGATCAACGGACTGGATTCCGCTTCGCATAATTTCTGAAATGTAGGCTCCACTGTTCAATCCGAACACGAGCATGGAGACCTGCACTCCCGTGATCTTCAGTCCAATGATTGGAAGAAGAACATAATAAAATACCAGAAGCTGAACTACCATAGGAGTTCCTCTGAACAGTGCCACATAGAAACTGCAGATACCATTCAGTACTTTCGGCAAAGTTTTATACTTCGGAATGACACGCACTGTCGCGATCAGTGTTCCGATCAGAATACCTATGATCAGACCGCACACGGCGATCAGCAGTGTATTCTGTAAGCCCTGAACCACTTTTACATAGCCATTCTGGTCCAGAAATATCTCTATAAACTTATCTACTTTCTGACTGAAATTGCCCATCGGTTTTCCTTCCTAAAAGAAGGAAAACGCATGCAGCTGACTCAAGTTGCCTGTATTTTCCTTCCTGTAAAATTCTGTTTCGTCTTGTTCGATTGTCTTACTGTACTTCGTTGATTGCTGTAGAGATTGCTGTTGCCGGAGCTGCATCGATGATTACGTAATCAATGTTTCCGTTCAGCATATCCTGTACTGCAAGAGATCCACTCTTGTATGTTACGCACTCAGCCGGAAGTCCCGGGAAATCCCAGTCTGTGCTTCCTTCAACATAGTACTGACCTGTTGTTCCCTGCTGAACACCGATCTTCTTGGATGAATCAAGCTCTGCAAGTTTTGCTGCTACATCATCTGCTGTCTTGCAGGCGTCATATCCTGTCTCTGTGCTCGGTACGATCAGTCTCTGAGAAGCTGAATAATAAGAATCAGAGAATGTTACATACTGCTCTCTCTCTTCGTTGATTGTAAGACCTGCCATTGCGATATCACATTTCTGCTGACTTACAGAAAGACAAACTGCATCAAAGTCCATGTTCTGGATTACAAGTTCTTTTCCGAGTTTCTCTGCAAGTTTGGAAGCGATCTCCATATCGATTCCGTAGTAATCCTCACCCTTTGTGTACTCAAATGGCTCGAATGCTGCATTTGTTGCTACTACAAGCTGATCTTTGGAAGTATCAAGTTTTGCAGATTTTACTGCTTCCGGCTCTCCGTCTGAGAAGAATTTATTGCAGATCTCATCGAGAGTTCCATCTTCTTTGATCTCGCTGATGAAGGAGTTTACTTCTTCAAGAAGTTCCGGCTGCTGTTTATCAACACCGAATGCATACTCTTCGTTTGTCAGATCAATATCAATTACTTTTGCTGTTACTGTACCATTGTCTTTACTGCTGTCTGTTGTATCATCGCTCTTACTGCTTCCGCATCCTGCTACCATACCAGTTACAAGCGCTGCTGACAGACACACTGCTAAAAACTTTTTCATGTTTTCGTTCCTCCTGATCTATCTTTGCATAAAAATACAATTATCTTCATAATTTTAACACGTTTTTCAAAGAATGCAAGCTTATTTTAAGAACAAATGCTTTTATTTATGTTACTGTTCACGGCATAGCTGCAAACAGTAACGCATCTCGCCATTCAGAATCGTCTGCGACGATGGGCGAGATGCATTCAGGCCAAAACGTGCATCCTCATAGCTAATCAGCAAAGTGATTAGCTATGGTCTGAACAGTAACCTCTTTATTATTGCTGTTTACAACATAGTATAAGCAACAATCCCCTGAACAGTCACTTATTGATTGTTCTGGAAATAAATATTATCATTTCATTAATGCTGAAATTCCGAAATAGAGAAATACGATAATTCCAAGTACAATTCTATAATATCCGAATGCCTTGAAGTCGTGATTTCTGATATATTTCATCAGGAATTTGATTGCTACAACGGATACTCCGAAGGATACGATCATTCCTAAAAGGAGCAAAAATACCTGCATCGGTGTGAATGCGAGTCCGAATTTGAACAGTTTCAGCGCGCTTGCCCAGAACATAACCGGAATTGCAAGGAAGAAGGTAAACTCTGCTGCCACGCTTCTGGACACGCCGAGTAATAATGCACCGACGATCGTAGCTCCTGATCTGGAAGTTCCCGGGATCATTGCCATCATCTGAAATACTCCAATCAGAAGAACTGTCTTGATGGACAGCTGTGAGATCCTTGTTACTTTCGGCTGTCTTGTCTTATTATGATTCTCAATCACGATGAAAAGTACACCGTATACAACCAGCATCAGTGCAACGACATAGGCATTGCTGAGTTTTGCTTCAATCAGATCATTGAATAACAGTCCAAAGATCATGGCCGGAAGTGTACCGATGATCACTTTGATCCACAGCTGGATTGTCAGCATCTTCTGTTTCTGCGTCTTTGTCTTTGAAAATGGATTTAATTTATGGAAATAGATCATTACTACTGCCATGATCGATCCAAACTGAATTACTACGTTAAACATGTTTCTAAATGCATCGCTCTGTTTTAACTGGATCAGTTCTTCCACCAGGATCAGATGTCCTGTACTGCTGATCGGAAGCCATTCTGTGATTCCCTGGACGATTCCAAGAATGATTACTTTTAAAACCTCTAACATTTCTCTCCTCCTTCGAGCGCAAATTTTTCAATTGCCTTTGCCGCTCCATCTTCTTCATTGCTCAAAGTAATATAGTCTGCTGCCTCTTTGACCTGTTCTTCTGCATTTGCCATAGCAACGCCAAGTCCTACTTCACGGAGCATGACGGTGTCATTATCTCCGTCTCCACAGGCCATGATCTCTTCCCGGCTGATTCCGAGAAGTTTGCCAAGATTCACAAGTCCGGTGCCTTTATTTACCCCTGCGGCATTTACTTCTATATTATATTTCAGAGATCCGACCAGTTCCAGGCCTTCGACTTTCTCCAGTTCTTTCCATGCCTTCTCACGTTCGTCCATATCTGCAAACAGTGCCTGAACCTTATCCAGATTCCGTGTCTCGCTTTCTACAAGACCAATGATATCATCCGTCGGGATTCTTGTTGTTCGGATGTAATTCCACATATTCGGATTATGATGATATTTCTCTACATGTTCCATCTTGTCCGACTCCGCATATCCCTGCCCGTCAAAATAAACTTCCTGCAGCGTATCGTATTTCCCGCAGATTTCCAGTGTTTTCTTTGCCAGATCTCTTTCAAGCAGATGCTCATCCAGTACCTCTCCGGTGCTGGTATCGATCACTCTTGCTCCATTTGAAGTCAAAGCATAACGCATTCCCGGAAATGTTCTCAGTTCTTCCGGTACTCCCATCCACGGGCGTCCGGTTGCTACCAGTACGATCACGCCCTGACGAATCGCTTCTTCTATTACTTTTTTCGTATAAGGAGTCAGTTCTTTCTTCTCGTTTAACAATGTGCCGTCCAGATCCAGACCGACCATTCTGATTCTTTTGTTCATCGTTCCTCTCCATCTTTCTGTGTATATTTTCAGTGCAACTGTTTCCCATGCTAATCGCGTGTAAATATAACTCGTTTCATACTTAAATTAAGATACAGTTCCAGTCACTGTATGATGTAAGCAGTAACACCTTCTTCTGAAATATTTATAAAATTATTTTATCAGAATTTGCTTAATAACGCAATTTATAGTATAATAAACCCTCGATGACTTGTTTATGTTGTTACTGTTCACAGCATAGCTGCAAACAGTAACGCATCTCGCCATTCAAAATCGTCTACGACGATGGGCGAGATGCATTCAGACCAAAACGTGCATCCTCAAAGCTAATCAGCAAGGTGATTAGCTTTGGTCTGAACAGTAACATAACGTCTGATCTGAATATGCAGTCAGATTTACAAGAACTTGAAAACATCATTTACCGGGCTACATCAAGAAGTTTGATCACAATTGTTCTAAACACTTCGCTGATTAACTCAGAGAATCTGATTTTTACTCTGAATATAGCTCTGTAAACCCTTTAAAGAAAGGAATCGAGATTATGGAACTCTGTAAAAAACGCAGGATTCAGTCAGGGATTGCCCTCTGCTGTGCTCTTGCTGTTGTGCTTTCGTATTTTCCATCCCACGCTACGGAAGATATCAAAAGCCTGGAAAACCAAACCTCTGCCCTTGAAAACGAACTCAAAGGAATCAATCAGGATATCCTGGACCTGAGTGAAAAGATCTCATCTACAGAAATGCAGGTCGAGATATTGAATGGTGATATAGACAAGACTGAAGATGACCTCAAAGAGGCAGAGGCCAACGAAGAAAAACAATATCAGGATATGAAATCCCGTATTAAATATATGTATGAACACGGGAATTCAACACTTTTGGAGATGCTTTTCTCTGCTGAAAGTATGTCAGACTTTCTGAATAAAGCTGACTTTATTGAAAACCTCAGTGAATATGATAGAAATGCTCTGGAAGATCTGAAGGAAACTCATCAGCAGATTGCTGATCAGAAGGAAGACCTTGAGAAACAGAAAGCTTCTATGGATGAACTGGAAGCTCAGTTGAAAACTCAGAAAGCAGATCTGCAGGCGAAAGCAAAAGCTACATCCACCAACCTGGATGATGTCAACGCTAAACTGAAAAAAGCGAAAGAGGAAGAAGCTGCAAGACTTGCAGAAGAAGCCCGTAAGAAAGCGGAAGCTGAAAAAGCTGCTGCTGCGAAAAAGGCTGCTGCGCAGAAAGCCGCTGCTTCAAAGAAGAATAATTCATCTTCCAGCAGCTCAAGCAGTTCCAGTAGTTCAGGTAACTCCGGCAGCTCAAACAACTCTGGAAGTTCAAACAGCTCCGGTAATTCTTCATCGAGTGACGTAATTAACGGTGGTTCAACATCCGCTTCTACCGATGATGTGACATTACTGGCAGCACTGCTTCAATGTGAGGCCCACTATGATTATGATTCCATGCTGGCAGTTGCTACTGTTATCATGAATCGTGTGGAGAGCGGACGTTTTGGAAGCGGTATCTCAGGTGTTATTTATTCCGGAGGACAGTTTGCTCCTGTATGGACCGGAACTCTGGATCGTATCCTGAATAACGGACCGGCCAGTCTTTCCATTCAGGTCGCACAGGATGCGATCAATGGCGCCAGACTTTCTTCTGTTGCAGACTGCTACTATTTCCTGTACGCAGCCTCTACAAGTCGAACCGGAGTGGTTATCGGGGACAACGTGTTCTTTACAAGCTGGTAATTTGCTATAACTAAACAACTAAATATGCGGATTTGTAAAAAGGACAATCGTATCAAAAATAATTTCATACGATTGTCCCTTTTATATCTTCTATTATTCATTTTCCAGCTCTTTTTTATACTTTATAGACCAAAACACATAATATATATTTTCAATTCCCATAAAGAACATTCAAACTGGCTTCAATTTATTTGATTCTATTGATAATCAATAACATCGATCCATTTCATGAGGAAGTCTTTTTCCAGCTCATTATCCTTGGATAACTGTGCTGCTGCCACGATTGGGAGCCACTGCTGTACGTACTGCATTGCTGTGTCGCTCTTCTTGCAGAACAATTTCAGGTACAAATCTGCTGTTGCCTGATCTTTCAGTGCAAAGATGAGATATGTCATGGCTGCATCTGCACTTGCATTTCCCTGTGTTGCATGTGCCCAGTCAACAACTGTCATCTTGCCGTTCTTACCTACGATTACGTTACTTGGGTTGAAATCACCGTGGCATACTTTATTATGCTTTGGCATACTCTCAAGACGTGTCATAAGCTCATATCTTGTAGTTGCATCCAGATCTTTCAATCCATTGATCTGACGTGCAAGTTTGTCTTTCATACCTTTCAGGAGTGGAGATGTCTTGCTCTGAACCTGAATCTGAAGATCTACGAAATCTTCCATGTATTTTTCAATGTTGGCCTTATCTGACTCCATCATGTCTTCCAGAGTCTTTCCATCTTTATATTCGATTGCAATTGCCCATTTACCATCAATCTGGGTTACTTCCTGTACCTTTGGGATATCCAGTCCAGTCTCTTCTACACGGGCTGTATTCAATGCTTCATTAAACACATCTGACTTCGGATGATTTTCTGAAAATACTTTTACGATACTCTTATCACATTTATAAACTGTTTTATATGTACGTTTTACGATAATGTTTTTCTCTTCTAATTTCATGATGTAATCCTCCTTAAAGCTTCTAAAAATGTTTTAAATATTCAGCATGTACATTGCTTATTTGTTTTTGTTGAGCACATTATATCTCATAAAAATCAAAAATGGAACCCCTTTTAAGCAAGTTTGTGCAATTTTTAACATAATTTTTTCATATAAATATATTGTCTATTTCTTGACAATTCGCATTTTTCAAGGTTTGGCCTAACATTTTATCTTCCTGTTAGATATATTTTTATTATACTATCGCTCTCCATGTAAATATTTCACAAAGTCTTCGGATTCGACACTGACTTTGTTATATAAATCACTATTCGAATTCCATTAGACAATATAAATTTAAACAAATCTGTATTCTGCTTGTAACTGGAGCGTGTCTTAAAAATGCTTTCTGCAAAATATACTGTAAAGTGGAAAATGTGGATTAGGCATTGTTTTTTCAGACAGACCATATGTAAAAAGAGAGACAGATTCGTGTCTTTCGACACTCCTCTGTCTCTCTTGCAGTATTACATCTGTTTCAGTCTTTCAGACTTTCATGCTATGCAATACGATTTATTTTCCATAGTAGCATTTCAGATACAGATCTTTGATCTCCTGAATGAGTGGGTATCTTGGGTTTGCACCTGTACACTGATCGTTGAATGCCTGCTCTGACATCTCATCCAGTGTATCGAGGAAGTATTTCTCATCAATGCCGTAATCTTTGATTGTTTTCTTGATTCCAATCTTCTCTTTGAGTTCTTCCAGTTTAGCGATGAAGTTCTCAAATACTTCTT
>OLNW01000439.1_pt1 | contig 49858 bp, 49 predicted proteins | sample 1672121 | NCBI WGS metagenome assembly OLNW01 (sample SAMEA3136648, study PRJEB25190) | human gut metagenome
AGCTGTTTGGGAACACACCTGCATAGCAGGTGGTTTATTTTTATTGCCAATACAATAAAATTCCTCCTATGGTAGATACTTTTATTCTACCATGGGAGGAATGATTGTCAACCTAAATATTTTATTTAGTTGTCATTTTAGTGATGGAACAAACGGATTCCTGTAAAGCTCATCACCATATTGTGACGGTTGCAGGCATCGATACAATCCTTATCACGAATTGAGCCGCCCGGCTGTGCAATGTATTTTACACCGCTGCGGTATGCTCTTTCAATGTTATCATCAAATGGGAAAAACGCATCGGAGCCAAGTGTTACATCTTTTGCGTACTCGGACAACCATTTCTGCTTTTCTTCTTTTGTAAATACCGGTGGTTTTTCGGTGAAATATTTTTCCCAGCATCCATCTGCCAAAACATCCATGTAATCTTCACCGATATAATTGTCAATGGCGTTGTCGCGCTCGGCACGCTTCATCCCCTCTTTAAACGGCAAAGAAAGTACCTGTGGAGACTGTCTTAACAGCCAGTTATCTGCTTTCTGTCCGGCAAGTCTTGTACAGTGAATACGGGACTGCTGTCCGGCACCGATACCAATTGCCTGTCCGCCTTTTACAAAGCAAACAGAGTTTGACTGCGTATATTTCAATGTAATCATTGATATTGCCATATCAATTCTTGCTGACTCCGGCAAATCTTTATTCTCTGTCACAATGTTGCTGAAGAAATCTTTGTCAATGTTTAACTCATTGCGTCCCTGCTCAAAGGTAATACCAAATACTTCTTTGTGCTCAATTGGGTCCGGTACATAATCCGGGTCAATTTCAATAATCGCATACGCACCTTTTTTCTTTTCTTTCAAAAGTTCCAGTGCTTCCGGCTCATATCCCGGTGCAATAATTCCATCGGAAAATTCTCTCTTAATCAATTTGGCTGCGGAGACATCACACACATCTGACAATGCAATAAAGTCACCATAAGAAGACATACGGTCAGCACCTCTTGCTCTGGCATATGCGGCAGCAAGCGGAGATAACTCACCCAAATCGTCTACCCAGTAAATTTTTGCCTCAACGTCACTCAGTGGAAGACCTACTGCTGCACCAGCCGGCGAAACATGTTTAAAAGAAGTTGCTGCCGGAAGTCCGGTTGCCTTCTTCAATTCACTGACTAACTGCCATCCGTTAAAAGCATCCAAAAAGTTAATGTAACCCGGTTTTCCATTTAACACTTTGATTGGCAGTTCACCATCTTTGCGGTAAATACGGGATGGTTTCTGATTTGGGTTACAGCCATATTTCAATTCCAATTCTTTCATGATTTTCTCCTTTACTTATTCTTATTTTTAATAATTGATTCGTATTTTCCGGTTTCAATGTCAATGTAGCGCACAAATAAGGAAACTTTATTGTCCTCATTCAGACTTTTCCACAACATGTCAGCAAACGCATTCATATCATCCATTGTTTCAACCCATTTTGGCTCGCCCTCAAAACTTGGCAATGGATTTCCGTCACACATATATGTATGGATAAAATGTCCCTCTCCTGCTACCGGATTCTCATATGCGAAAGTATAACGATTGCAGGCATCCGGATTTCCGTTATTGCTTTTCAAAATAGACATTGCATAATTGTACTCTCCGTTTTCCACATGCATAATGCCGGAAATTCTTGGTGTATAATTCGGACCGTCCGGTTCAAATTCTCTTGTGCGGAGCGCCTGCTCAAAAGTCTGCTGTTTATCCATCAGTTCATAAATTGTGTCTGTCTGGTCACCGTTGGTAACAATAGTCTTGTTTCCCAATACGCGGACCGGTGCGTAGATAATAAGACTTGGGTCACTCAATTTTGATGGGTCAAATGCCTGTGTGCGGATTCCCTCACCATCGTTTACAAAGACACGGTTTCTACTGTTTTCACTCCGCCCCATAATAAAATAAGCGGTCACTGCGTATTTGCCGTTTGGTGATTTTCCAATCACGATTCCACGTCCCGGATACGCATTGTTTTTGAGTTCTTGTTCCAATGAAAGTTTCTGCATCATGGTTCCTCCAATCTTTTTTTCATAGTATCAAAAAAACCGCCCGGGCAACCGGGTAAACGGTCGCCCAGGCGGTCGGCAATTCATACAAATCCACACTCCCTGTGAGTTCTCTCACTCTATATGATTTTCATATAGTTTCCGCCAGTCGTATGGAACTAAGTTTAGAATAACTGATTTTTAGGGAAAATGCAAGCGTTTTCTTCATTAAATACGCCACGTGCCATCCTTTATCTGGCAAATCTCACTCTCATAAAATGCCTGAATTGCTTCTATCATGGTTTCTACGTCCTCACAGCCGGCAGTTTCCACCGCACTGTGCATGGCAAGCTGCGGCAGACCGATATCCACCATTGGCACACTAAAGGAATGACTCAAAAGATTGCCAAGTGTACTGCCGCCCGGCATATCGGCGCGATTCACAAACAACTGCGTTTTGATATCATTTTTTTCACAAAGTGAGCCAAACACACCACCGGTCATTCCGGTTGTCGTATATCGCTGACTCGCGTTATATTTGATGACAACACCGCCGTTTAAAACAACCGGGAACTCATCATCACTCTTTTCCGGATGGTTTGGATGCACTGCATGAGCATTATCCGCACTAAGCAGGAAACTCCGGCTTCTCGCACAAATCTGCTCCTCCTTTGTCATGCCATAAAACAAACAAATTCTCTCCAATACATCCGGTAGAAAATTACTAAGTGCCCCCTGCCTGCTGCCGCTTCCCACCTCTTCATTATCAAAGAGGCAAAAGACGGAAAGTGCTTCTTTCGGAAGCTTGTCCTGTGCACGCAAAAAGCCCTGTAACGTCGTGTACACACAGCCTAAATCATCAAAACGCGGTGTCAAAAGGAACTCATCTTTGACACCGGCTGCGACTGCCGGCTGGCGCACGGTAAGAATCAAATCCATATCTACAATTTCTTCATCCCCTTTGCAGCCTGCCTCCTCCCGCAAAAATGTCATCAGTTCTGCCTCGCAGCCACCATATAATGGCTGTAAATCAACGTGAACATTATGCTTATATCCCTGATTGATTTCCCGGTTAAAATGAATGGACAGATTTGGAATCACAAACACATTTTTGTCCGGTGCAATAAGAACACTAAAAATCCCTTCTTTTGTCTTTTTTATCACACGTCCGGCAAGTCCAAGCGGTCTGTCAAACCAGCTTGTGTGAATCATGCCGCCATAACCTTCGATTTCTGCTTTTGCATAAAAGGCATCTTTTTTCTTAGCTTTCTTAATCCGAAACGTAGGAAAATCACTATGACTGGCACAAAGGTGATAATAAAGCGGTTTTTCTTTTGGCATGGAAAAGGCAAGTAAACTCGACTCATTTCTTGTTACATAATAGTTTTTGCCAGGCTCTAACTGCCAAAGGTTTTCTTCTTCCAAGGACTGAAAACCAGCCACTTTCAAAGCCTCTTTTACCTGTTTTACCGCATGATACGGACTCACACTCTGATTCAAAAAAGAACATATTTTATCCATAATAAAATCCCTCTCTCTTTCCGATGATTTTCCTTTAGTATACCAAATAACCGCCATTTTTACAAATCAGCGCCAGCTCGCCGGAAACAAATATTCCTCTCTGTGGTCAAGCGTATCAAAACGATACCCCTGTTCTTTGATATAATCAATAATCTGTGGAAGAACTTTTGCTGTATTATCCATGGCAGAGGCATCATGCAGCAGGATAATCGGCTTTTCAAAGCGCGTGACATCTTTTTTTACATTTTGAAATATTACTGCCTGTGAAACATGTGGGGAAATCGAATCTTCGCCCGATACATTCCAGTCAAAACTTCTTACACCCTCTTTCCTTAGGTGATTATGGAGTTCATCCACATAAGATTTCACATAACCGTTATTGCTCCCCCATGGAAAGCGGTGGAGTGTCGGCTTTTCTCCTATTATTTTTTCAATGCAATCCGATGCCGCCCGAAAATCTTTGTAAAAACAATTGGCACTGGCATACATCTGATTATGCTCATGGCAGTATGTGTGCACACCAATCGCATTTCCTTTTTTCTTTAATTCCTTTACAGTATCAACCCGCTCCCCCGTAATTTCCTTTCCAATCAGAAAAAATGTTGCAACAGCTCCTTTTTCCTCTAATATTTTAATGATTTTTTTCGTATTTCCACTGGGACCATCATCGAATGTCAGATAGGCAGTTTTTTGATTTTCCTTTTGGACTTTAGATACAAAACTGCCCGTTGGAACAATAATTGTGCCGTCATTTTCCGTTTCGTAATTTCTCTTTACTTCATAAAATAACAGCACAAAAAGAACACAGACACAAACAACATAAACTGTCTTTTTCATCAACACACCACCAAAACAATTCCCCTTATTCCATTGTATGATAGCAGTGTCAAAAGGTTAAATGTTTATCCATATTAAAGCAGATGTGGCGGAATCACCGCTTTTACGAAAATGCCGTCCTCACGGTATTCTTCTTGTTCCAGTCTTCCAAACTCACGAATTGCCTGGATTTTCCCTGCTTCGTCGTAAGCAAATACTTTTTCAATCTTCACCATTCCCTCATCCAGTACCTCTTCGATCTTTTCCACCAATTTATCCAGTCCGATTTTCTGCTTTGCAGAAATCATAAGAGATGCTTCGCTATTTTTATCTTTTAAACCATCCGGCTTATATTCCAGACAGTCTATTTTATTAAATGCTGTTATAACTTTTTTGTCGCCAATATTTAACTCTCGCAAAGTGTCATAAACAATCTCCATCTGCAAATCATATTTTGGATTCGAGACATCAACAACATGAAGAATCATGTCCGCATACTTCGCTTCCTCAAGCGTGGAGCGGAAGGCACGAATCAGAGAGTGTGGCAGTTTACTGATAAATCCAACTGTATCGGTAAATAAAATTTTCTGCCCATCCTCTTTTTCCAAAACACGTGTCGTCGGGTCAAGTGTTGCAAATAACTTATCCTCTTCTAATACAGCGGCTTTTGTCAGTGTATTCAAAAGTGTTGATTTTCCGGCATTTGTATAGCCAACGATGGCAACTGTTTTCGTCGGATTCTGCGTTCTTTTATGACGCTGCACCTCACGGTTTTTCACGACTTCTTTTAACTGACGGTTCAACATGGATATGCGCTCTTTAATCAGACGCCTATCCATTTCCAGCTTTTTCTCACCGGGACCCCTTGTTCCAATTCCACCGCCAAGCCTTGACAAACTTTTACCAAGTCCTGTCAGCCTGGATGAACGGTAGCGAAGCTGTGCTAATTCAACCTGCAGTTTTCCCTCGCTCGTCCTTGCATGAGCGGCAAAAATATCTAAAATCATTACGGTACGGTCTAATACCTTAACCTGCAGTTCTTCCTGCAAATTGGTAAGCTGCGCCGGCGTAAGCTCATCGTCACAGACAATACCATCCGCATCAGTCTGCATAATCAGTTCACGCAGTTCTTCAATTTTTCCCTTACCGACATATGTTCCCGGATGCACGGACTCTCTTTTTTGAATCAGTCTTCCGACTACAATGCCACCTGCCGTTTCCGTAAGTTCCGCAAGTTCATCCAAAGAATAGGAAACATCCGTTCCATCCTCTAAATCAACGGCAGCTAATAAAAACTTTTCCTGCACCTGTTCTGTCTCATAGGTCTTAGCCATGTTTTTCTCCTTTAACAAACCCGCACGGTGATTTCTCCCGTACGCAGAATTTCCTGTGTATGGTCTTCCTTTTCCACAATCAATCCACCGTCTTCATCAATCGCAACGGCAGTTCCGTATTCCCAGTCTGTTCCGCTTGTAAAGCGAATCTTTTTTCCAAGAACATTCGACCACTTGCGGTAATCTTCCATAAAACTTTTATCCGGTAAATCCTGATATAACTTACATAAATTCTCAATAATTGCTGCTACCAATTCATTGCGCGGAATCTTTTCATCCTCTGCGCATACCGTACCGGCAATCTCTTTGATTTCATCCGGATAACCTTCCTTTGGCGCATGGTAATTAATTCCAATTCCCACGACAACTGTATCAATCCGTCCCGACTCAAAATCGGACACCGCCTCGGTCAAAATACCACATATCTTTTTCCCGTTCAGATAAACGTCATTAACCCACTTAATCTGCGGTTTCTGTGAAAGGACATCCCGAATCGCACGGCATACCGCAACCGAAGCCGCTGTTGTAATCAAGACAACATCCTGCGAAATTTCCGGCTTTGGACGGAACAAAACACTCATGTAAATCCCGCTTCCATCGGGCGAATAAAAACTTCGTCCGCGTCTGCCACGTCCATTTGTCTGCTCCTCAGCAAGTATCACAAGCCCTTCGCCTTCACCATTCAGCGCACACCTCTTTGCTTCCATATTCGTGGAATCAATACACTTAAACACCTTGATTTTCTGACTATCGTACGGCCTATGCAGACACAGCCGGATTCCTTCCTCCGACAACACATCGCTTTCTTCTTTCAGGCGGTAACCACGGTTATTTACTGCCTGAATCTGATAACCTTCTTTTTTCAGAGTATTCACTGCCTTCCAGATAGCCGATCTCGTCACGCCAAGTGATTCTGCCATCTCCTGTCCGGACAAATCTCTTTCCCTGCTTGCCTCTAACAGTTTCAATACTTCCGTCTTTACACTCATCGTTCAATCCCTCTCATAATCTCGCCGGCGCAAACCACCCCATCCACTTTCATGCGGATTTTCTCTCCCGGATGCGGACAGGAATCTGTCTCTTCGCCGTCCTCATTCAACATTTGCAGCACAGAAACTGTCTGGTTTTCGCCATTTTTCTTCATAATTTCAATGGTATCGCCAACTCTGAATTTATTTTTCTGATAAAACACCACATACCCATCTTCCGTTACTTCTTTCACCTGTCCAAGATAAACAGCACCCTTCTGATAGGTATTGTTATCGTAAATCTGTGTTTCATGCGTTGGTTTTCCAAAGAAAAATCCGGTTGTAAACTGGCGGTAGGTACATTTTGCAATTTCCGCCTGATAATACGGAATATTTTTCTTATATTTTTCCGGGTCTTCAAAATAATCGTCGACTGCCTGACGGTACGTTCTGGCAACGACAGCGACATAAAGAGCTGTTTTCATACGTCCCTCGATTTTAAAACTGTCAACACCTGCTTCCACTAACTCCGGAATGTGCTCAATCATACACAAATCCTTGGAATTAAAAATATATGTTCCCCTCTCGTTTTCCTCAACCGGCAAATATTCACCCGGACGATTTTCTTCCATAATATAATATTTCCAGCGGCACGGATGGGTACATGCACCAAGATTCGCATCACGGCCGGTAAAATAATTGCTCAAAAGGCACCGCCCGGAATACGAAATACACATCGCACCATGGACAAATGTCTCGATTTCAAGGTCTTCCGGTATATGTGCATCAATATCCGCAATCTCTTTGATGGAGAGTTCACGCGCCGTCACAACGCGCGTTGCGCCCAATTTATGCCAAAACTGAAACGTACGGTAATTCACATTATTTGCCTGCGTACTGATGTGAATATCAATTTCAGGACAAATTTCCGTTGCAATCTGGAATACACCGGGATCGGAAATAATCAGAGCATCCGGACCGATTTCTTTTAATTCTTCAAAATACTTCTGCACGCCCTCTAAATCTCTGTCATGTGCAGTAATATTCGCTGTCACATACACTTTTTTCCCGTGTTCGTGAGCAAAACGGATTCCCTCAGCCATATCTTCCTTAGAAAAGTTTTTTGCCTTTGCCCGCAATCCATACATTTCACCGCCGATATAAACCGCATCGGCACCATAATAAACAGCTGTTTTTAACACTTCCAAACTGCTTGCCGGAGCAAGAACCTCCGGCTTTTTTCGATTATTGTCCATGAATTACTCTCCCTTTCCATTTCCTTTTTTCGTACTAATTGTCATGCCATCAGCAATCGGCAGACAGATTGTTTCTAATTCTTCCTTCTCACACAAGACTTGTAAATATTCCCGCATGCGTCCATGTATCGTGCGGTCTCTGCGCAGTACCGCATAACGGGATTCTAACACGTCACCATCATGAAAAATATTATCGGACACAAGCATCGCATCATCCGCCATCAAAGCAATAACATCCGGCAAAAAATTCAAATACTGTCCCTTTGCTGCATCCATGAAGATAAAATCATAGGATTTCTCTTTTATTAAAAGCTCTTTTAACACTTCTATTGCATCACCTTCTAGCAGTGTGATTCGGTCATCTTCATCCAGTCTCTCTAAATTCTTCCTCGCTTCTTTTAAGCGCATCTCAACTTTTTCAATTGTCGTAATATGCGAAGATTTCGGCAAATACTCACGCATGCAAAGAGCGGAAAAACCAACCGCTGTTCCAATTTCTAAAACCTCTTTCGGCTTTCTCTCCCGCAGCAAGAAACGTAACATATCTCTTGTGCCGGACCTTATAATCGGCACATCCTCTGAAAGCGCCTTTCTCTCAAGCTCCTCTAATGGCTTTGGCAGCGGCTCTCTGTATTTTTCCAAAAACACTTCCATGCGGTCGTGGTGACTCGTCTTAGTGTGTACCATTTTTTCTCCTTTACTAAACGCACAAAAAATCCCAGTCCTGCCATAAGAAAACATGGGATTTTATGTGATATCATTTACAATCCGTAAATTACACGGATAATTTCCTCGTAAGTCATACTGCTGTTCAGCGTATAAATACCTTTCTGCATATCGGTTCCTTCGCGTTTCATCAACTGCATGTGCACATAAAACGCAGCCGGGTTACCGACCAAATCCTGATTCGACAGCCGCTTAGCTACTTCAAATTCGCCATCATTCTCCGATATGGTAAATGCTTTTGTCTGTCCGGGCGGCAAATCTTTTGACGTATCGCCCACCGCCTCGCAGGCAAAGGAATAGCCGACGCGGCACAGCTGTACACCACCAAATACAACCAAACCATAAAACACGATATTCAGTAATACAATTAACATGGTTCGTACAGCTTTTAACATGGATTATACCTCCATAATAATTGGTAAAATAACCGGATTTCTCTTCATCTTCTTCCACAGAAAGTCATTCAGAGTATCCTTAATTTCTGTTTTAATTCTTCCCCAGTCTGTAATTCCTCTTTCGTATAGACGGTCAAGCGCAATATTAACAACCTCATGGCACTCATCCATCAAGTTTTCCGCCTCTCTGACATAAACAAAGCCACGGGATACAATATCCGGCCCTGCCAAAATCGTGTTAGATCCTTTCTCCAGTGTAAGTACCACAACCAAAAGACCATTTTCCGATAAGTGCTGGCGGTCACGAAGAACAATATTTCCTACATCACCAATGCCAAGTCCATCGACCATAATTCCCTGTGCAATCGTTTTACCAACAATCGTCGCACGATCCTCACGAAGTTCCAAAATGTCTCCGGAACGTAAAATCTTAACATTTTCTTTTGGTACGCCCATCTTCTGTGCTACTTCTGCCTGTCCTTGCAAATGACGGTACTCACCATGAACAGGTATGGAAAACTTCGGTTTCACAAGCGAATAAATCAATTTAATCTCTTCCTCGCACGCATGGCCGGAAACGTGAGTATCCTGAATAATTACCTTTGCGCCCTTCTGGGAAAGTTCGTTAATTACTTTGGAGACCGACTTCTCATTACCCGGAATCGGACGGGAACTGAAAATAACAACATCTCCGGGTTTAATCGCGATTTTACGATGAATACTTGCCGCAATACGGGAAAGAGCTGCCATCGCCTCTCCCTGGCTTCCCGTCGTAATCAGTACAAGCTGCTCATCGGAATAATTTTTCATCTCTTCTAAGCTGATAATCATATTGTCCGGCACCTGAATATAACCAAGTTCCACCGCCGTATTTACGATGTTTACCATGCTTCGTCCTTCAATGACGACTTTACGGTTTTGTTTTTTCGCCGAATTAATAATCTGCTGCACACGGTCTACATTCGAGGCAAACGTTGCCACGATAATACGGTTTTGTACATTTTCCTCAAAAATCGAATCAAAAGTCGCACCAACCGTGCGCTCCGACTCAGTAAAGCCCGGTTTCAAAACATTCGTACTGTCGCACATCAAGGCAAGTACACCTTTTTTACCAAGTTCACCAAAACGAGCCAAATCAATTGTGTCTCCGTAAACCGGCGTATAATCTACTTTAAAGTCACCGGTGTGTACAACAATTCCTGCCGGTGTATAAATAGCTAATGCCGCTGAATCCGCAATACTGTGATTTGTCCGGATAAACTCAATACGGAAATCTCCTAAGTTAATATACTGACCATAAGTAACGACTTTTCTCTTAACGTTATTTAACAGATTATGCTCTTTTAACTTATTCTCGATAATTGCCATCGTAAGTCTCGTAGCATAAATCGGAACATTCAGTTCTTTTAACACATAAGGCAGAGAACCGATGTGATCCTCATGTCCGTGTGTAATGACAAAGCCTTTCACTTTATCTCTGTTATCCTGCAAATACGTGATATCCGGGATTACTAAATCCACACCTAACATATCATCTTCCGGAAAGGCCAGTCCGCAGTCCACTACAATAATACTCTCTTCCGTCTCAAACGCCGTAATGTTCATTCCAATCTGTTCCAAACCTCCAAGCGGAATAATCTTTACGCGCTCTTCCCCTGTTTTTTTCTTCTTCAATTTTATTACACCTCTCTATTCTAATCTTAATTCTACATCGTCCAATAACTCTTCTAAGTACTTTGAAATAATTTTCAACTCTTTCTCATCGTCTACAACCTGATATGTTACCAGTTCGTCCTCTGTTTCCTCTCTCAAAATCATTGCTTCTGCTTCCTCATCCTCAACGGAATCTGTCACGAGAAGATACGATACACCGGCAATGTCTGCTTTTTCCAACACAAAAAAAGCCTCCTCGCTGCCATCGTCAGCCGTAAGCATAATGAGTCCATTTTCGTTTTCTGACATCAAATCCTCCTAATTGTGTATGGAATCTAAATAACCTTGCAAAATCAGGGAAGCTGCAATCTTATCCACATACGTTTTCCGATGTTCTGAGCGCACTCCGCCTTCTTTTAACACATCCATGGCAGAAACCGTGCTGAGCCGTTCGTCCCACAGCACTACTTCTAACCCTGTTCTAGCCTTTAGTTTTTCCATAAATTCTTTCGTTCGCTCGACACGCTCTCCCTCCGAATTGTTCATATTCTTCGGGTAGCCAAGCACAATACGTCCTACGTCATTTTCCTCTGCCAGTACCTGAATACGTGCCAGAGTCTGTCGTAATTTGTTTTCACTTTTTCTTTTTATAACTTCAACCGGCTGGGCAGTCAAAAGCATGGAGTCACTAATCGCCACACCAACTGTCACTGAGCCGTAATCAAGTCCCATGATTTTCAAAATAAATACCTAGTCTTCCTTGAGATTATTCTCAATATAGTCTTCTAAAAACACTTCAATAATTTCGTCACGCTCTGCGCGCATAATCAAACTTCTTGCACCTTTGTGACTAGTAATATAAGTCGGGTCTCCCGACATCAGATACCCAACAATCTGATTAACCGGATTGTAGCCTTTTTCCGTCAATGCAGAATAAACTGCCGCAATCACATCACGGACATCCAAATCTTTCTCCGCCTCAACCTTAAAGTATTGCGTATTATTCAATTCCTGCATGCCGCCACATCCTTTCTATAATCATACCCAATTACTAATATTGTAATATATATAACCTCAATTCGCAAGAGTTTTTTTGCATGAAGTTTATCTCCGCAATCTTATAATATTTTTCACCAAGCACAGCAGAAGAACGGCAGCCATCTTCTGCTTTTGTATTTTATTTTAATCATACACTAGAAAAATCCGTTTGACAATTATATAATGTTGCAAAAAAGGAAAAAGGAGCAATATGATGAGCCAGCTATTTTACTATACACCGTCAGGCGGTGACTGGAACAAAGCGCTTCCGATTGGAAATGGAAAACTGGGAGCCATGATTTTTGGCGAGGAGCACGAAGAACATTTTCAGCTTAATGAAGATTCCGTTTGGTTTGGAGCAAAGAGAAACCGAAACAATGCAGATGCCAGAAAACATCTGGATAGAATCCGTGAATTAATTTTAAATGGAAAAATTTCAGAGGCGGAAAATCTCTGTAAATATGCCCTGTCCGGCACACCACAGAGCCAGCACAGTTACCAGACACTGGGTGATGTTTATTTTGATTTCTGCGGTGTAAGAAAAAACACGAAAAATTTCAAACGTACACTCGATTTATCAACCGCCATACATACTTCAAAAGTCACGGATTCAGACACCGGCTTTTTATATAAAATCGAGACTTTTGCTGACTTCGACACAAACTGCATTGCTGCCCATTTTACGAGTACTAACCCGGATGGACTTTCTTTGGCTGCCTCCTTACAGCGTAGCTCTTTTTATGAGGCAACCACCCACACAGACGACACGCTGTTAATTTCCGGCAGACTCGGCGGCGGGGATGAAACTTTTTGTGCCGGTATGCGCTTTGTCATTTCGGACGGCGCACAAACAGGCATGGGCGAACATTTGTTAGCCGAACGCTCCTCTTCCATTACCGTATTGCTGACAGCGGCAACTACATTGCGTCATAAAAATCCGGAAGAAACGGTAAAAGAAACATTAAAAAAAGCAGCTTTCATTCCATATGAGAAACTGAAAGAAAAACACATCAAAGAATACCGCTCATATTTTGACCGCATGCATTTATCACTTTCTTATGACTCGTCTCTCGATGCCCTTCCAACAGATGAAAGACTTGCACGTATTGATAAGGAACACCCGGATAACGGACTCATTAACACGTACTTTGATTTTGGCAGGTATCTGTTAATTAGTTCCAGCCGCGGCGACTGTCTTCCGGCAAATCTTCAGGGCATCTGGAATGATTCTTTAAGTGCACCGTGGGGAAGCAAATTTACCATTAATATCAACACAGAAATGAATTACTGGCCGGCATTATCCTGCCGGTTAGCCGACTGCGAAAAACCGCTTTTTACACATATGCTGCGCATGTTGGAAAACGGAAAACAGACCGCTAAAGAAATGTATGACTGCCGTGGTTTTGTCGCCCACCACAACACCGATTTATGGGGTGATACAGCACCGCAGGACATCTACATTCCTGCTACTTACTGGGTTATGGGCGGTGCATGGCTTGCTACCCATATCTGGAACTATTACAGTTACACAAAAGACCTTGATTTTCTCAAAGAAATGTACCCATTTTTACGAGAATGTGTTGCCTTTTTTATGGATTTTCTCATCGAAGTTAATGGCGAATTGGTAACCTGCCCTTCTGTGTCACCGGAAAACACTTATATAATGAAAGATGGCACACAAGGACGCTTGTCTTACGGCGTTACGATGGACAATGAAATTCTCCACGAATTATTTGACCATTTTGAAAAGTCCTCCACATTGTTACAAGAAACCGATATCGATTTTTGCCAAAGAGCAAAAGAAACGGCAAAAAAACTACCAAAAATAAAAATTGGAAAACACGGTCAGATTATGGAATGGATGAAAGATTATGATGAAGCAGAACCGGGGCACCGCCACATCTCACATTTGTGGGCACTTCATCCGGCTTTCCAGATTACGCCGGATAACACACCAGATTTATGTGATGCTGCCAAAATTACGTTGCAGAGGCGTCTCAGTAAAGGCGGCGGACACACCGGCTGGAGCCGTGCGTGGATTATGAATATGTATGCCAGATTATGGGATGGAGAAAATGCTTATAAACAGCTTTTACTCCTCTTTTCCAACTCAACTTTACAAAATCTGTTTGATACGCATCCACCATTTCAAATTGATGGTAATTTCGGCTCAATTGCTGCCATCGCAGAAATGCTCTTGCAGTCAAGAGAAGATAAGACGATTTTTCTTCCTTCACTTCCAAGTGCATGGCAGAATGGTTTTGTAGAAGGAATCTGTGGCAGGGAAAATATCCGCTATGACATTCGCTGGAACAAAGGCGTCCTCACCGATGTCACCCTGCACGCAGGGTCTGATACATCCATCACTCTTTCTTACAAAGACAAGGAAAAACGCCTCACCCTGCAAGAAGGTGAGACGTTATCTGTATCATTTTAATCATTTAGGAGTGTAATCGTTTTACTTTTATTAATCATCCTGCAAAGCATCAAATCCGCTCTCGCCGGTTCTGACTTTGACAACCTCTTCGACATCGTATACGAAGATTTTACCATCGCCAATGTGACCGGTGTAGAGTGCCTCTTTAGCAGCATCTACAACTTTTTCTACCGGCACGGCACTTACGACAACCTCAACTTTCGTCTTCGGCAGCAACGTAAATTCAACCGGTACACCACGATAATACTCTGCTGTACCTTTCTGAGCACCACAGCCTAATACAGAAGTTACGGTAATACCGCTGACGCCAATCGCATTCAGTGCTTCCTTCAAATCTTCGAACTTGCTCTGACGGCAGATAATGGAAATCTTGCTCATCTTCACTGCACCTTCGGCTACCTCTTTCTTCTTCTTAAGAGTCGGAGCCGGAACCTCTGCTACCGGTACAGCGGCTTCCATCGGAACATCACCCATCATTGTCTTTGCTCCTGCCGGTGATGCAGCATAGAAGCGGTTACCAGCCGGCATAAAGTCTGCATAGGCACTTGGCAGACCATGCTCGGTTGCATCCAGACCTTCGATTTCCTCCTCCGGTTTTACACGAAGACCAACGGTTGCACGAATTGCAAGAAATGTAAGTGTAATCAATACAACAGCCCATGCACCAACCGTAAGAATACCTAAAATCTGAAGTCCTAACTGGTTAAATCCACCACCGTAGAACAAACCTTCTTTAATTCCCGCTACTTTAAATCCTGGTGCGGATGAAGTAGCAAACAAACCAACTGCGAAAGTTCCCCAGGTACCATTCATCATATGTACGGCTACCGCACCAACCGGGTCATCCACACGAAGCACATGGTCACAAAGCCATACACCAAAGACAACCAGCACACCGGCTACCGCACCAATAATAGCTGCACCGAGTGCATCGGTTACATCACAAGGAGCTGTGATTGCTACCAGACCTGCAAGAGATGCATTCAAACACATCGAAACATCTGGTTTGCCATATTTAATCCATGTAAAAATCATACATACAACGGTTGCCACAGCAGGTGCAACTGTTGTTGTCAGGAAAATCGAACCAAGCGTTTTCAAATCTGTTGCAGCAGCACCGTTAAATCCATACCAGCCAAGCCATAAGATGAATACACCGAGTGCACCAATTGTTAAGTTATGACCAGGAATCGCATTTACTTTTATCACTTTACCGCTCTTATCTTTTTTGAACTTACCGATACGAGGTCCTAAGAATGCAGCACCAATCAATGCACAGATACCACCTACCATATGAATAGCACAGGAACCGGCATAATCATGGAATCCAATATTTGCTAACCAGCCGCCACCCCAAATCCAGTGAGCTTCAATCGGATAAATCAATGCTGAAATCACTGCTGAGTATACACAATAAGATAAGAACTTAGTTCTCTCTGCCATTGCTCCGGAAACAATTGTTGCCGTTGTTGCACAAAATACAAGGTTAAATACAAACGTTGAAAAATTGAAATTTGCAAAGTTCGTAAACAAGTCAAATCCCGGTTTACCAATAAATCCAAGATAATCTTCACCAAGTAACAGTGAAAAACCAATCAACATAAACATCACAGTTCCGATACAGAAATCCATCAGGTTTTTCATAATGATGTTACCGGCATTTTTGGCTCTTGTAAAACCACCCTCTACCATAGCAAAACCTGCCTGCATCCAGAATACCAGTGCGGCGCCAATCAAGAACCATACGCCCCACAAATCGCTCTGAAGCGATTCAACTGCTTTCATTACATCCATACTAATTCCTCCTTTTCTTTCATGACGTATTCCCCTGCAATAGAAAAAGCGCCAGAAACAAATTCTCGTTTCTGACGCCTTCGTCATTTATGTCTGCAATTATAAAACGCGTTTTTCTAAATGTCAATACCTTTTTTTGCATTTTGTGTATTTCCAACAAATACCATTCGTAAAAATACAATTTTTTTCAATAATTAAACAACAATCCTTTTCTTGCACACATTTCTGTGCTATAATTGATTATGTCTATCAAAATAAGAAAGGCTGATTATAAATGGCTTTAAATACCAAAGGAAAAAAGACATCTTTGACCGAAGAGGCATCCATTTACCAGAAAAGACAGGATGATTTATCGGACAAAGAACGTATAAAGAATATGACAGGAAAGCAAAAACGGGACTTTTTCAAAACTTATTATCTTCCCAAACTGCTCGTTATACTTGCTGTAGCCGGTGTTGTTTTTTACATCGTATGGGTTGATTTTATCAACAAGTCTCATATTTATATGCGGTGTGCGATTCTGAATGAGTCGATTACCGACAGCACCCTGACAGAATTCAGTGATCGATTTACCGACTCTTTGAAGATGAATTATAAAAAGAACCGTGCTTCTTTTTATATGTATTATACTCGCTCGGATGTTGCCAGAGAGATGGGAGCCGACACAGGCAGCGATTTATCGGAAATCAGCAGCCGTCTGGTGGCAAATTCATTAGACTGTATGATTGCTTCTTATGAAGATGTAGAAAATATTTACTTAAAAAATGGATTTATTATGAATCTCAATGATTTTTTAAGCGAAAAAGAAAAAAAGGCCTTAAAACCTTATTTGGTCACCCAAAAAGATGAGGCTGATAAAGTGATTGGTATTTCTTTGAAAGACTGTAAAAAATACCGGACACTTTTCACCGGCAGAACACCAATTACAGAAGAACCTGTTCTTTATGTAATTACGAACGCAACCGATGAAGGAAAAAAATATGTCAAACAACTCATTCATTACCTTTATTCGGATGAATTAAAACAAACAGCGTAGATTGGAGGACTTATGTTAAACGGACGAAAAACCATCGGTATTATTTTATTTGATATAACCGGCTACTATCAGCAGCAGTTGGTACATACGTTATCAAAAACCGCTTCTAAGCGCGGCTACAATCTGCTTACTTTCTCTGCCTTTACCATTTATGGAAGCGATACAAAAAATGCAGCAGGTGAATATAACATTCTCCATCTGATTCCGTATGAACAGCTCGACGCCCTAATTGTCTGCCATGACACATTTAACAGCAATGAAGCTGTCGAGGAACTGTGGAAACTTGTCACAGAACGCTGTCAGGCACCCATTATCAGCATACGCAAAAAGGTAAATGGCTGTTACAACATACTAGTAGAAGACACAGATGCAATTCCTGCTCTTGTACGCCACTTTCATGATGTTCATCACTTTGACCGCATTGCTTTTATGTCCGGACCATACAACCATCCGGATGCAATTTTCCGCTTAGAAAAGTATAAAGAGGCAATGGCTGAGTTAGGACTTGACTGCCCGGAAGAATACATTTTTGAAGGAAATTTCTGGAAAGACTGTGCTTTGGATGCAGCAAAGCACTTTATGAGTTTAAAAAAACGTCCTCAAGCAATCGTCTGCGCCAACGACTACATGGCACTCTCTCTTTGTAAAGAACTTACATTACAGGGTTATTCAGTGCCACAGGATATCGCCATTTCCGGTTTTGATGATGTACGGGATGCGCGTGCAAATATACCACCGCTAACCACCTGTTATGTCTCAGTCCCTGATATGGCAAAAAAAGCAATGGAAACAATTGATACCTTATTAAATGGAAAAGAAGCTCCTACCTGCACGTTGGTTCCTACAAAAATCATCATCCGCAACTCCTGCGGCTGTGAATCCTCCACGATGAAAGATTTAAGTCTTTCCCGTATGTATGAAGTGGAATTAATGGAACAGCTGATTAACCACAATGCGCATAATACATTCGTTTCCATTTCGCTGGAAAATATGACATCCGCAGAGGATATCGGTGATTATCTCCGATTAGAGGATGTCCCCGGCATTACCCGCGATTTCTACCTGTGTCTTGGAATCCACGGCAAGGGTGCCTATCCACAGGTAAAGAAAAAAGCACCCGGTTTTGCAAAACGCTCCCATTCGATTTACAGTTTAAGAGATTTAAATCCAATTGCCACCTCAAGTTTTGAGACGAAAAAACTACTGCCGCCGGAAGCTATCCGCGAAGAACCAATGACAGTATTTTTCTTCCCGATTCATTATTTGGAGTATAATTTTGGCTATGTAGCAGCAACCTCAAACGGTGAGGAAGCACAAGATACATTATTTCACTCCTGGCTTTCCCTTATCGGAAATACATTTGAAAACTTGCGGATTCGTGCAAAAAATCAAGCACTATTGGAAAAACTAAATATGCTCTACCACGAAGATTCTCTTACAAAATTATATAACCGCCGCGGTTTTGAGCAGTTCTCGGAAGAAGAATTTGCAGAATCAAAGAAACACAACATAAAGACGATGACACTGAGTATCGACATGGATAACCTGAAATACATTAACGATGTTTATGGACATTCTCATGGAGATTTAGCACTTCAGACAATTGCCGATGCAATGCGTCAAGCCTGCTCCGGGTGTGAAATCTGTGCCCGCATCGGTGGCGATGAATTCGCTGTATTCGGTTATGACTACAGCGAAGAGAAGGCGAAACAGTATACCGAAAACTTCTTACAGTACTTAAAAGATTTTAACGCTGACAGCAACCTTCCGTACTGTGTCAACGCCAGTTTCGGATATACCATCTCCGACCCGTCGCTTTCCATATCGCGAGAGCAGTACATGAAGGTCAGCGACGATTTACTCTATCAAAACAAGCGAAAACGCAAGGAAAAGTATGGTAACCTAAGTCAGCGGTAAAAAGATTCTAAAAGCTGTAAAAAACGCTTCATCTGTAGTGGTTTCTCCAAGAAAGCATTGATTCCTATCTGTATACTGGATTCAATGCTTTTTTGGTGGATTTCATCCACCAATACAAACAAAGGAACTTTTTTCGCCCGTTCACGGCTGCGAAATTCCAGTGCAAAATCTTCATAATCAATTGCTAATGAATATCCATCCACCATCACAACATCAAATGGCTCTGCCACATAACTCTCCCATAATTCCAACCCTTCTTTTGCAGAATAAGCAACATCCACCTGTGCTCCACAGACACGAAACCGTACCCCCATCATATCAGATTCCTCATTCTGCGACTCAATAACCAGAATTTTATAGCCTTTCAATGATACATCATTTTGGAAAAGTTCCGGTTTTGGCTCTAACTGCGTAATCTTATCTTTCCAGCTCTTCTTTAACGGAAGTTCCAATTTCATCACATTCACATTTCCTCCTCGACGGCTTAATTCCAATCTTCCACCGAGAAATTCCGATAAGCGTCTGGCAACCACCAGCGAGAATGTTGTACAGTAAATCCCCTCTTTTCGCTTCCAGTCCATTCTGGTGTTTACATGATCCAAAAGATAGTTTCTGCCAAATGAAGACTCATCAATTGGCAGTCCCCAGTCCTCAAACATAACAGATAATAAAAACTGGTCGTCCCCTCTTTTTTCCACTGTTCCGAATACACGCACAGTAGAAGATTCCTCTGAATTTAGCAGGCAGTTTCCAAGAATGTGGTTAAAAATTTCGAGAATACGCTTTTCATCTCCAAAACACAGTTCTCCATCCAAATCAAAGTTTGCCTCTAGCGTTAGTTTTGCCCGGTTCATTCTCTCTTTCCAGTCAGTAACCATTCCATTTACAAGTTTTGCCAGAGAGAAAGAATTGTTTTCAATCACCATTTTCCCCTGTTCAATTATTTCGTATTCTGACATACTCTCAATAACTTCGAGTACATACTCAGCGGCCGTCCGGATTTCTCCAATTCGCTCTTGCAGATTCTCCTGCTTATAAAGTTCCGCGCTTACATACTGAACCGGCGCCATTACTTCTCTTGTTAAAATAGCCAGAAAATTTCTTCTCATCTCCACCATATCCTTTGCTTCTTTTAACGCTGCTGCCATCAATCTGCGGTTTGATTCTTCCTCTTTTAACTGAATCAGTCTCAATTCATGCATATCCTGTGCTTCAACAATAATTGTATCCGTGTCACTTCCCAGATAGCTGTAGCGGAAACATTTGTATCGATAATCCCCACCCGGCTTATTAATGCGGAAAAATAAGACTTCCTCAATCGAACTTGACTCCAGCACATCTTTCATGTTATCTAAATCAAATACCGTATAAAAACGTGCCTTATCCTCCGGGTGCACGTAATGAGTTGCCGTTTTTTCCACAAAATCTTCAAACATGGTAAACGGGTAAATGTCTTCAAAAGCTTCCTCTCCGGTAAAATATCCCTTCATTGTGTGGTCACGCAGAGAAACTTTGATTACGATTTCATAAATTTTATCTGCCTGTTTTTGATAAATATTCTGTAATTCGAGCCGCTCTTCCTCCTGTTTTTTCTGTTCCTCAATATTTTTCATACTGCCAACCAGGCGAACAACCTGACCCTTTTCCAATACTTTCGTGACTGCAAATTCATACCACTGATAACTCTCTTTGCCGGTAGAATTCTCCTTTGTTAAAAAGCGAATCTGTGAGGATGCCGAAATTTCATCCGTATATAAAAAGTCAAAAACACCCTTATCCTCCGGGTACAAAAGACCGGAATCATACATAATTTCATTCAGCGTTCCCTTACACTGTTTTTCCACGCATAAAGAAAATGTCATATGTTCGGAATCTTCATAAAACTGCATCTGTTTTTTCTTTACATCGTATTCAAACAGAAAGTGGGCATTAATCCCCGAAGCAATCATATAACGCTCTTTTTCCCGCTCTAAGCGGTACATCGTACGTTTCTGTTCCGTGACATCCAAAAGCGTACATAAATACTCGCATCCCTCTTCGCTTTCCTGATAATATCTGCCGACCATCCGGTACCATCTTGTATCCTGATAACGAGGATGCCTGGTACGAAAATCATAATCAAGCGGTTCCTGTTTTCTTGCCTGCTCAATGATGTGGCTGCGAAGCCCCGGTAAATCCTGAGGATACGTATAAATACCGGAACTGCCAAGATACTGTTCCCTCGTTGTTCCCACCATTGTAAAATACTGGTGGTTTGCCTCCATAATGTAGAAATTCGTATCGGTAACAAGAACGGTCATCACACCACCCGGAATGTTATCATAGGTCGTGTCTCTTTCCCTCATCGTTTTTTCTTCGCGTGAAACATCAACGACTAAAGAACGGATATTTTTTCTTCCGGTATCATCTTTTTCATAGCGTCCGTTTTCCCACACCCAGATAAGTGAACCGTCTTTCTTTCTCATGCGGTAACGGCACGTGTAACTGCCGCTCTGTTTCAGATTTTTTCGAATCTGATAACGAATTTCCTCATAATCCGGTGGATAAACCAAATCGCCCACTTTTCCACAGCTGCGTATCATAAGCTCCGACTGCGTATAACCCATCATATTGCAGAATCCTTCATCCACCTCATCAATGAGCATTTCATCATTTTCATAATGTGAAAGTCTTTCCCCAAAATCTTTGAGTTCATGCATTCTGGCTAACTGCCACATTTCCTTTGTCATATATTCTCCTTCTTTCTCGCCACAACTACAAACCGCCCGTTTTCCGTATGATAAGCACAAGTTACCAAAGTCAGAAGCTGCTCCCCGTAAGCCGGCGTTGCCCCATCTTTGTAAATTGATAATTTCTTACAATTTTTCACATAGGTTTCATACTGTTTTTTTGACAGTTTTCCTACATACCGGTAATACTTAAACACATCCTCATTTTCTTTATACACTTTCGAGCGAAATACTGCCACAACCTCATACTGCCGCTTCTCATAAAGCGTATCGAACTCAATCGTTTTATGTTTTTTATAAAAATCTGCCTTTTCAAAATCCTCCAAATGCGCAAACATCAAACCGCTTTTCATGTGGTGACCATAAACCATCAAATTTCCTTTTAGCTCATCAATGTCACACTTGGCATCTAAAAACGGTAGTCCGTTCACATCGGATTTTTTCTCAAAATTGCGGTGTAAATAATATTCCGATTCTTTTTTCGTCTGCATAACCGGATAATCAATTTTTGTATTTTTTACCGTCACCCAGCCGATTAAATCTGAATTTTTCTTATAAAGCTTACGGTATCCCTTTTGAATCGACCGCCCGGTTTTGGATTTCACTTCCGTTTTTTCTTCGGTGTCCGAAAAGGCCTCCTGCCTTATTTTCTGCAATTGTGACAGCTCATCTTCTGTTTGCTTGGCCATCCAAAAATAGTGAAATAAATAACCACCACTTGCCAAAAAAGCGATTATTAGCAGAATCAAAAGAATTGTCGATAAGGTTCTTTTTTTCTTCATAATTGGTCTCCTTTATGTAACTAGTTTACAACTTTCTTTTATCATTTTACCATAGAGACCACTACATATTCAATCCTATTTCTGCAATCCCCTCTTTCCAAGAACATGTCTTTCGATAACAGAAAAAATACATTTATCAATCACAATTCCAACCACTACAATGACAATCATGACAAGCATAACCTGATTAATATCTGCAAGATCGCGTCCCATAATAAGCGTCTGTCCAAGCCCAATTGAAGTCGTCATAACCTCTCCAGCCATCAATGCACGCCACGCAAAAGACCATCCCTGTTTAAGTCCTGCAATCATCTCCGGTAAACAAGCAGGAAACAAAACATAACAATACATCTGACGTCTACTCGCTCCCATTGTAAGTGCCGCTCTCGTGTAAATAACCGGAATATTCTTGATTGCATTATCTACTGAAATTGCAATACCAAACGCCGATCCCATCACAACAACAAAAAGGATAGCTTGTGTCGAAAGGCCAAACCAAAGGATTGAAAACGGTACCCAGCACACACTGGGCAGTGTCTGTATACCAAGAATAATGGGCTTCATGTTTCTTTGCAAATATTTGAAATGATAAAGAGACACCCCCAGTGCCACACCAATAAGAACGGCGATTGCATAGCCGAGGATTCCACGAAACAGTGAATTTAATGTCGCCTGCAAAAGACTTCCATCCTGCATAAGTTCCAAAAAACACCTGCCCACACCGAGCGGAGATGGCACCGAGTAGGATTTAAAAATTTCAAGCACATCGACACCTATCCAGTACGTTCCCTGCCATAAAAAAAGCAAAATCAAAAAAAATAATATCATTCCCATAAACTACATCTCCTTATTTTCTCTATTGGTCGCTCCTTGCACGGCATCCAGAATACTATGACGCAGCTCAACAAACGCCGGATCATATACATGACGTGGCCGCTCCAAGGAAATCGGAAGAATCTCTGATACCATTCCGCATTCGGGCGCCAAAACGACAACTCGATCTGCCAGGTATACTGCCTCTTCTGCGCTATGCGTAATAAATAAAATTGTTTTTTTCGTTTCCATCCAAATCCGCTGCAATTCTTCACGTAGACAATTAGAAGTCTGTTTATCCAAGGCAGAAAAAGGTTAGTCCATCAAAAGAATCTCAGAATCAACAACAAGTGCGCGAGCCAAAGCCACACGCTGGCGCATTCCACCGGAAATCTCATGGACTCGATAATCCTCGTACCCTTGAAGGTGTACCATTTTCAAATAGTAATCCGATTTTTCCTGACGTTTTTCTTTCGATACTCCTGCTAATTTCATACCAAATTCCACATTTTCTCTCACGGTAAGCCACGGATACAAAGCGTGTTCCTGAAACATGACAGTCCTCTCCACTCCCGGACCATTCACTTCCTTTCCATCGAGCAAAATTCTTCCAGAAGAAGGAGTCAAAAGACCAGCTGCAAGATTTAACAACGTACTCTTTCCACATCCGGATTTGCCAACAATACATACAAACTCCCCTGTCTGTATCTCCAGATTAATCCGTTGCAGCGTTGATTCATTCTGATTCAAAAATTGTTTCGACACATTTTCAAAAACAAATGACATTACCTTTTTTCCTCCTCTTTTCTAACCGCGTATAACTGACTATCAACAGGTAGTTCCTTGATAAATCCCTGTTCCTTACTAATGTTTGCAAACCCCTGAATTGCTTCTTTTCGATAATCTATCTGAAACAAAATGCGATCAAACGCGTCTGCAATAATGTTTTCTCCAAGAGACTTTCCGGTGGTTTGTTTCAGCTCAGCATTAATCTTTTTTTGCACCTGTTGCGGCTTCTCATAAATCTCTTTCGTTGCCGCTTCATGCTCCCTTAAAAATTTCTCAACAAGATCCGGATTCTTTTCCATAAACTCCTTGCGGACTACCACAACAGCAACATCATACTGTCCTTTCAAATAAATCTCATCATAGTTAAGAACCATCTTTGCTCCCTGTTCTAAAAGTGTTGCCCCCCACGGTTCCGGAACCAGTGCAGCATCAACATCTCCCCGTGCCATCGCATTGGCAACATCGGCATTCGCAACAGCACTAACCGTCACATTACCACCTTCTGTAACAGGCTTCAAACCGGAATCTTCCAAAAGTTTTAATAAACTCAAATGCTGCGTGTTACCAATCTGTGGGATTGCCACTGTTTTTCCGGCAAGATCTTTGACACCAGATATTTGTGCCCCCTCGCGCCGAATCAAAATAGCACCACCTTTTGCTGCGCCAGAGAGAATCTGCACATCACCATTAGACTTAACATTCGCACTAATTGCGGGTACAGGTCCAATGTAACCGATATCGATATCTCCGGCAAACAGAGCTTCTACCTCTGCCGGTCCGGCATTAAAGGCTGTCCATTTAACATTGATATCCTTCCCAAAAGTATTCTCAAGACTTTTCTCTGACTTCATCAAAAGAGCCTGCGCATGCGTCACATTATTAAAATATCCCACCTTAATTGAATTTACCTCATCCTTACTAGTACCGCATCCGCTAATTGCAAAAAGTGTCGACAACGCAATTCCAGCTAATATCATTTTTTTAATTTTTTTCATGTTCCACATTCTCCTTTTGTTTTTTTATATTAAATAGTGTATATTTTTTTATCTTGACAAAAAACTCCCTTATTTGAAATCGTTTTCGTTATTTTTTTGCCATGATTTTGGGCTATGATTCCATATATTTACAACGAAACAAATCGTTATATATGAAAACGGTTTCAAATTATTCAAAAGGAAAGGAGACACTATGTCAATAAAAAAAATTGCTGAATTAGCTAATACATCACCAGCCACTGTTTCTCGTGTTCTTAATGACCCAGAGCACATCTGTCATGACCCGGAACTTGCAAAACGAATATGGGAAATTGCAGGCAGACTTAATTATCTGCCTAACTCAGCTGCTCGTGAACTTCGCAAAGGAAAACCTCAACTAGCCACTTCCCTTACCATTGATTTATTTCTTACACGTTTTGATTCACTAGATATAGACCCTTTTTTTTATGAATTATTTCAATTTCTCCAGGATGTAATACAGAAAAACCGATGCCTGCTTGGTAATATTCTCAGCACTGCTGATATTATGAAGCTCGAATCAAATTCAACACCAGGTATTGTCCCTTACAAAACCACAGAACATCTACTTCACGAAAAAACAAACCATTGTCCCGCCTTTATTCCACGGAAAGAAAACACAGGGCTCATTATTCTTGGAAAATGCTCACCTGAACTTATCCCTGCATTAAAAAAAGATATGCCTATGTTGTCGGAATTGATCGAAACCCAAGCAACTACTTCTATGACGAAGTAATCTGCAGCGGAGAGGCAGCTGCAAAGATGGCTGTGGAACGACTTATTACCCTAGGTCACAAAAAAATCGCCTATATCGGCGATTGTACTTATGAGTCACGTTATGTTGGCTATTATCAAACATTACTAACACACCACATTCCCTTTGATTATCGCCATGTGCACCCAAGCAGTCAAACGGAAGAAGAGGGAGCCCGCATCATGAACGACATCCTCAAAGAAGAGGATCCTCCTACCGCTATTTTCTGTGCCAATGATTGTACAGCACTTGGTGTACTCCGCTCATTAAATAAGTGCCGAAGAAAAAATTATCTTCCTTCTGTTATCGCAATTGATAACATTCGGAAGTCTGCCAAAACATCGCCGATGCTGACCACCATAGATATTCCAAAACAAGAACTTGCCCACTTCGCACTTCTTCTGCTGCTTGACCAGCAAAAGAAGGCTCACAAAGAATGTGTTCGAATTGAGCTTCCCTGTCGGCTGATAGAACGTGAAAGTTGTACCTATGCCCCTTGCTGAGAATCAATTCAAATCATTTTTCTCATCGGCGTAAAACGAATCCCATCCGCCTTTTGTTCCTTATCCAAAGGGACAAAACCGTTTTTTTCATAAAAGCCCACAGCATACGGCGAAGCATTTACCGTAACCGCACGAATTTTAGGATTCTGAGCTAATACCTCATTTTCCACTACTTTCATCAGCTTCGTTGCCACTCCCAGATGATGAAATTTCCCCCTCACAAACAAAAGACTAATGTGCTGTCCTGTGCGCAGGGCAATTACTCCAATCAAATATTGATTGAGATAGCACCCATAAAATTTCATTTCGCCTTGATTGACTTTTTCCACCATATTATGATACTCAATAAAATGGCGGAAAGTCTGAATCCCCATTTCTTCATAATCCGGCACCTCAAATTCTTCAAAGACTTCCCAGATAAGTTCCAATGCCGGTCTTAGTTTCTCCGGCACAATTTTACAAATCTGCATATTTTTTCCCTTTCAAAAAAACTTCATCTTAAGTATAAAGAAATTCATTGCCTGTGTCAAAGTTTTTTGCTATCCTTATACATAGATAATTAACCCACATTCAAAACGACTTTTTAGGAGGATAACCTTTATGAAACAGCTTTTTAACAACGACTGGTTTTTCCACAGAGAACCACTGGAAACGACCATCGATACATTCTTTAATACAAAGGACTGGGAGCCGGTTGACATCCCGCATGACTGGATGATTTACGACAGCAAAGATTTGTACGCTCAGGGAGTCAGCTGCTACAAAAAAACTTTCACTGTACCTACACTTGGTTTAGACCGTCTGTCCATACTGTTTGAAGGCGTATACATGGATAATGAAATCTATCTGAATGGAGAGAAAATTTTCACATGGCCTTACGGCTACTCTCAATTTGAAATTGATTTGACTTCCTATGTCAAAGAAGGTGAGAATACCATCTGGGTAAAAAACACCTATGAACTTCCAAACAGCCGCTGGTATCCGGGCTCCGGCATTTACCGAAACGTCTGGCTTGTAAGACGTCCTGCCGTTCATTTCACAACAGATGGCGGTTATCTGTCAGCAAAAAAAGAGGGGGATGCTTTTATTCTGCATGCCGACTACGAGATTCAAAACGATACCGATTCTGCCTGCGAGGTTACTCTTTGCCACACAGTACTTGCACCGGATGGTAAAGTAGCCGGTACAAGCAAAGAAACTCTTACCATTCCTTGCGGCCTTACCGTAAACAAACAGACAATGACTTTTGAAGCCCCACTTCTTTGGGATATTGAGTCACCGAATTTGTACACCGTACATAGTGAAATTATAAAAGACGAAACTGCCATTGATTCCAGTGATGAACGCTTTGGTTTCCGGACAATTGCCTTTGACCCGGATAAAGGTTTCTTTTTGAATGGCAGAAATGTAAAAATCAACGGTTCCTGTGAACATCATACACTCGGTGCACTCGGTGCTGCCATAAACCGCGAGGCTGTCAGACGCCAGCTTACAATTATGCAGAAAATGGGTGTTAATGCCATCCGCAGTGCACATAATATGCCGGCACCGGAACTGATGGAATTATGTGATGAAATGGGTCTTCTTTTGTACACGGAAAGTTTTGATATGTGGGAACACTGCAAGACCGATTACGATTACGGAAATTATTTTAAAGACTGGTGGAAAACCGATTTGACAAGCTGGGTACGTCAAGACAGAAACCACCCATCCGTCTTTATCTGGGGCATCGGAAACGAAATCCACGACATCAATTTTGACCGTGGATTAGAAGTAACAAAAATGTTACGGGATGCTGTCAAAGAACTTGACTACTACGGCAATGCCGTTATTGGCATGGGTTCTAATATCATGGGCGGTGAGGGAGCTCAGAAATGTGCTGCTGAAGTTGATTTGGTCGGTTACAATTATATGGAACATCTGTATGATGAACACCACGAAAAATATCCGGACTGGTGCATTTTCGGAAGTGAAACTTCTTCCACTCTGCAAAGCCGCGGTATTTACCATTTCCCACTGACAAACCGTTTATTAACTTACGATGACGGACAATGCTCTTCCCTTGGCAACTGTACCACAAACTGGGGCGCTAAAAATACAGACGTCGTTGTATCTGCCCACCGTGACCGTGATTACTGTTTCGGTCAGTTTATCTGGAGCGGTTTTGACTATATCGGCGAGCCGACACCATATTTTACGAAAAATTCGTATTTCGGTCAAGTTGACACCGCCGGTTTTCCAAAGGACAGCTACTATCATTACATGGCAGAATGGACGGACTACAAGACAAATCCGATGGTTCATCTCCTGCCTTACTGGGATTTTAATATCGGTCAGAAAATTGATGTCCGTGCCTTTTCCAATGCGCCAAAAGTCGAATTATTCTTTAACGGTAAATCCCTTGGTGCACAGACAATTGACCACAAAAAAGGCACTCACTTAGCCTGCGACTGGCAGATTGCCTTTGAGCCGGGTGAGCTAAAAGCAGTTGCTTACGATGAAAACGACACGGTAATTGCAGAAGCTGTCCAAAAATCTTTTGGCGATGCAAAAAAAATCGTATGTAAGCCGGACAAAGAACAGCTTTTGGCAAATGGCGAGGACCTTTTATTTGTCGAGATTAACACTCTCGATGAAAACGATACCTTTGTTGCAAACAGCCGCAGCCGTGTTCAGGTTCACGTCAGCGGTGCCGGACGTTTAATCGGGCTGGACAACGGTGACAGCACCGACTTTGATTCCTACAAAGGAACGAGCCGCCGCTTATTCAGCGGTCGTCTTCTGGCAATTATCGCTGCCAAAGACACACCGGGAACCATTGATATCGAAGTCACTTCCAAAGGACTTACAGCTGCCACCCTTTCGATTCCTGCCATTTCTTGTGATGTCCGTGATGGTATTTCCTGCTTCATGGAAAATAAAGAATCCGCAGAAGATTTAACCGATGAAATTCCGGTTCGCAAAATTGAATTGACAAACCACGGCACCAATCATTTCGACGAAAATGTGACAGAAACTACCGTTACCGCAAAAATTCTTCCTGCGGATGCAACCTACCGGGAAATTGAATTTAAGGCGGTTACACTTGATGGTGTCGAAAGCAATAGTGTGAAAATCGAGACAAACGGAACCGAGGCAACCATCCACGCATTAGGCGATGGTGAATTCCGCCTGTGTTGCAGCTGTAAAAACGGACGCGATGTGATGGAAGTAATGTCCGAGCTGGAATTTTGTGTGACAGGCCTCGGCGAGGCAACTTTAAATCCATATAAAATGGTAAACGGCATCGATTATAAAGACTGCACAAACGAAGCTAAATTAAGTTTTCAGGGCGGTGTCTATATCACCGCTGAGGAACGCACCCGCTTCCTCTTTGAAAATGTGGACTTTGGCGAATATGGCTCGGATGAGATTCACATTCCGATTTTCTCATTTGAAGATGAGCTGCCAATTGAAATCTGGCTTGGTGACTCTGAAAAAGACGGCAAATGCCTTGTCAAAGACAAGTATCAGGCAAAGAGCTGGTATAACCACTATCAGGAAAATGTTTACACTCTGCCGGAGCGAATCCGCGGTGTACAAAGCATTTCCATCGTGGTATACCCAAGCATCAAACTTTCCTTACAGGGCTTTTACTGCAAGACATTGAGCAAAGCCTACGGAAAAGTATACGCCATCGAAAACAATACGATTTCCGGTGATATGTTTACCGTTTTAGAAAAACAAATTACTGACATCGGAAATAATGTTACACTCGAATTTGAGCATATGGATTTTGGTGAAGAAGGACCATCAAAAATTACAATCTGCGGTCACTCACCAATTCCTGTCAACACGATTCACATCCGCTTCTTTGCAGAAGACGGCAGAGAGATCAATCACATGGCAGAATTTACGCAGAGTGATGATTACAAAGAAGTCACTTTCCCAATTAGCGGCTTTACCGGATACGGAAAAGTAAACTTTATCTTTATGCCGGGTAGTAAATTTGACTTTGACTGGTTTAAGTTTGAGGCATAGAAAGTAGAAAAAAGAAGTTCATTCGTGAGAGACGAGATAACGCTTCCGCGTTATAGTCTCTCGCGAATGAACTTTTTTTTCTCATCTGTTCGCATGCATCTCCCTCTTTTTCCTAAAATACTCACTGGCATTCGATTAATTTTTTCAATCACACTAGCTTTTGAACCACTCATACGGTCACCCCTTTTCCAAAATATTATCTATAGTATACCTCAAACAACATTTTTCTCAATATATTAATTCATTATGGGAATCAGGAACAGCCATGCCAATCCATAATACGTGACCACAGCCACCAAATCATTTACCGTTGTAATCAATGGGCCGGATGCAACTGCCGGATCAATTTTAATTTTTGCAAAAAACAGTGGCACTAATGTTCCTACCAGACTTGAAATTACCATTGCTAAAAGCAGTGACACGCCAACACAGCCGGACACCAAAAATGCCGTCGGAAGGGCATAGCCCTTTAAGCCGAAAATATACAGTCCCAAAAAGACAAATGCCAGTCCGCCCAAAAGCAGCCCATTGCAGAAGCCAACTTTCATTTCTTTCAGCACAAGCCGAAGTTTTGCTTTTGCATTCAATTCATCATCCATCAGTACGCGAATCGTTACCGCCAGTGATTGTGTGCCGACATTTCCCGCCATATCTAATATAAGGGACTGGAAACAAATCACAATCGGAATCACCGCCACTACGGCTTCAAATGAGCCAACCACAGTTGACACGCCCATACCCAAAAGAAGCAGGATGATTAACCATGGCAGTCTCTTTTTCATACTTTCCTTTGTTGTCTCACGCAAGTCTTCCTCTGCTGTCAAACCGGCTAACTTCGCATAATCCTCACCCATCTCATCATCAACTGCCTCGATAACATCCTGAGCCGTCAAAATACCAATAATTTCTTTTTTATCATTTAATACCGGAAGCGAATCCTCAGCATAATCCTTGATTTTTTCAATGCAGTCGGATATCTTTTCGCAGTCTAACAAATACGGATATGAATAACTAATGAGATCATCCAAATCATCATTTTCTCTGGCAATAATTAAATCCTTTAAATCAATCGCACCACTGAATTTATTATTCTCATCCACAACATAAAGCGTTGAAATATTGTCGTTTTCACCTGCCTGTACAATCAGCTCACGCATAGCCTGGCGAATATTCAATGTCTTTTTAATACAGATATAATTGGTCGTCATAAGACTACCAATTTCCTCTTCATCATACGAATGAATCAACTGAATATCTGCCTTGACATCCTCATGCAGAATCGGACGCAGTTTTTCCTTTACACTCTCATCAATTTCCTCCAGCAAATCAACTGCATCATCAGAATCCATTTCATTGATAACTGCCGCCAGTTTATCAATCCCGATTTCCTCAATATAATCTTCCGGTTCCTCAATAAAAGTAAAAATTTCAGATACCCATTCAGGATCTAATATATTATATAAATGGATTCTTTCTTCTTTTGTAAGTGCTTCTAAACTTCTTGCAATATCATTGTCATGGTAGTCATGTAATTTCTCAACAATTTCTTCATCGGACAGACCACTTCTTATAATTGATACAATTTCATCGGTAAACTGTGGTTCTTTTAAGATTTCTTCCTCCATCATTCATCCTCCTTCCGTCCGGGAACTGCCTCCATATCAAACATCGAAAGAGCCACATTTACTTTATCCATCCGTACAGTCTCTTTTCCCTGTTCCAATTCTCTAACAAAACGAAGCCCCAGTCCTGAACGCATAGCAAATTCCTCCTGCGTAAGTCCTGCGGCTTTTCGATTTATCTTTATAAATTCGGCAATCTTATTCATAATTATTGCCCCTTTCCCATCATTTATACGCATCATTTTACACCCTTTCGGGTATAATGTCAAGTTTCCTTCATTATATTATACCCGAAAGGGTATGATATATGTCTCACACCAACACATGCTCCACAAGCACCTCATGAATCTCATTTTCCCCATACCCTTTTTCTGCTGCCTCGGATGCTAAAACGCCAATCTTTACATAACGTTCGTTGTGTCCAATCAGATACTCTTTTCCATCATAGGAAACGACTTCTTCAAACAGTACTTTCTCCTGTTTTGAAAGAAAGGCATCCGCATAAGTTTTCTGATATTCCTTCGTGTCCTGAATCAGTAAATCACTTCTGTGTTTCTTCACCTGTGAGTCAACCTGATCTGTCATTGCCGCAGCTTTTGTTCCTCTGCGCGGCGAATAAGGGAAAATGTGCAAATCGGAAAAAGCAATTTCCCTCAGAAATTTTCTAGTAATCAAAAATTCTTCCTCAGTTTCTCCCGGAAATCCCGTTATGACATCCGTGGTAATCGCCGGATAATCAAAATATTTTCGCAGAATCCCCACTTTTTCCTTATACTCTGCACTTGTATAATGCCGGTTCATCCGCTTTAATACCGTATCACATCCGCTCTGCAGGGATAAGTGGAAATGCGGGCACACTTTTTTTATTGCCGAAAGTTCTTTTGCAAAAGATTCCGTAATAATTCTTGGTTCGAGTGAGCCAAGCCGGATTCTCTCAACCCCCTCAATTTCTGCGACTTTTGAAATCACAGCCAAAAGTGGTTTACCTTCAAGAGAGACAAAATTTAATGCATCCGAAAAATCCACACCATAAGAAGACAGATGAATCCCGGTAAGAACAACTTCTTTATAGCCCTGCTTCGCCAACGATTCTACATGAGAAATAACCTCATCTTCCGGCATGCTGACTAACTTACCTTTGCCTCTGACATAAGGAATCATACAATAAGTACAAAACTGATTGCATCCATCCTGAATTTTCAGATATGCTCTTGTTCTCTCATGCTCCACATGACGGCTTCCCATCGTCTGTGTTTCTTTCGGCGTCAAATGAAATTGTTCCACAAAACGCTCTGCCATATGCTCTTTTTCCCGATTTGAGAAAAAGGCATCAACAGCCGAATCCTCTTCAAGTTTTGCCTCTCCGCTCTCAACATAGCAGCCAACTGCCACTACTAAACTATCCGGATTTTTCTTTTTCGCACGGTGTAACATCTGCCTGGATTTCCGGTCAGCCATATTCGTCACCGTACACGTATTTACAATATAAACATCCGCTTTTTCCTGAAAATCTACTACATCAAAGCCAAGAGACTGAAACTGTTCCATCATTTGTTCCGTCTCATAAAAATTTACTTTACAGCCAAGTGTCAAAAAAGCAACTTTCATTTTATTCTTTTCCTTCCATAGCATTTTGCACAAAAAACAATATTTTTTTGAAAAGACCTCGTTTATTTTTTATATTGACATACTTCGTTAATCATACTAATATAATACGTGAAGAGAGGAAAATCTCTTAACACAAAATAAGGAGGTAATATAGTATGAAAACAGTTAAAATTTCTTTAAACTCAATCGACAAAGTAAAAGCTTTTGTCAACGAAGTAACAAAGTACGATGCAGAGTTTGACTTAGTATCCGGAAGATACGTTATTGATGCAAAATCCATCATGGGTATTTTCAGCTTGGATTTGTCAAAACCAATCGACCTCAATATTCACAGCGAGAACAACATTGATGAAATTCTTGCTAAACTTGACGAGTTCATCGTTAAATAAAAAATATAATATTGGGTTTGTTACTTAGCATGGGGCGGCATGATGGCCGCTTCTTTTTTTGTCTCAAAACGACGCACCGCCCCACAAAATTTTATTCCGGTTTCACACAGATTACTTCACGTTCTTCAATCGCTTTCTTTACCATTTCATCAATTTTTTCCGCTAAGTTTTTCTCAGACTCTTCCATCTTTGCAATGTCCGGTTTCGTCACCGGATGCTTTGCCACAAAAATCGTACAGCAGTCTTCAAACGGCTGAATCGATGTCTCAAAGGTATCAATCTTTTCCGCAATCTCAATAATTTCATTTTTATCAAAAGCAATCACCGGACGGAACACAGGCATATTACATACCGCATCCGTTGCCGCTAAACTCTGCATTGTCTGACTCGCCACCTGCCCGACACTTTCGCCGGTAATCAGCGATAAGCAGTGACGTTCTCTCGCAATTTTTTCTGCAATCCGCATCATGTATCTGCGCATAATAATTGTCAATTCATCGTGCGGACATTTATCATAAATATACAGCTGAATATCTGTAAAGTTCACAATATGGAGATTGATATTACCCGCATACTCGGAAACAAGACGCGCTAAATCTACAACCTTTTGTTTGGCACGCTCACTTGTATATGGCGGTGCATGAAAATAAACTGCTTCAATTTTCACGCCACGTTTTGCCATCATATAGCCGGCAACCGGACTGTCAATACCTCCGGATAAAAGCAGCATTGAGCGGTCACTTGTACCAACCGGCATACCGCCGGGTCCTTTGATACTTGTCACATACACATAAGCACGTTTGCGGATTTCAATATACACTTTAATTTCCGGATGGTGCACATCAACCGACGCATTTGGCATATTTTCAATGATATACTCACCAGCCTGCATGCAGATATCTGGGCTTTTCATCTCATATTTTTTATCGCTTCGTTTGGCAAATACTTTGAATGTGAATGGGCGGTCACCCAGTTCTTCTTTCATATGAGTCACCAGTTCCTCACATACATGGGAAAATGTTTTATCCTCTACTAGAACAACCGGACAGATATGAGCAATACCAAAAACATGGCTCAGCCCTTCCATCACTTCTTCCTTGTCAAAATCATCCGAAAGAGCCTCCACGTAGACGCGTCCCTGCTCCTTCTCTACCATAAATTCACCCACACAGCGGTCCAAACGCTCACGCACACGACGAACCAATGCATTTTCAAATACATAACGGTTTTTTCCTTTAATTCCGATTTCTGCATATTTAATCAAAAAAGCTCGTACCATTTTTCTCTCCTTCTATCGTCTTGTATACCGTGCTAACACCGGTACCAATTGTTTTAATTCCGTAATTGTCTGTTTTAACTGCTCAATCTGTGTCTCCACGGAAAAACTAAACCGCAGCGTACAGTCAAGCCGCTCATTTGCAACGCCAATCGCTTTCAGCGTTCCACTGATTCCCGGATGATTTGAGGAACAGGCGGACCCGGAAGAAACATAAATTTCTTTTTCCTCAAGGGCATGCAAAAGCACCTCGCTTCGGACACCGTCAAAACTCACACTCACAATATGAGGTGCCGTCTCTTCTACCGCAGAAGCATCGCAGGCATTTACAACAGCCCCATCAACTTCTCCAATATGAGAAACAAAATACTGTTTCAATTCATACAAGTGCTTTCTATTTTCCTCCAGATTTGCATACATTTTTTCTGCAGCCAGAGAAAGCCCGGCAATTCCCGGTACATTTTCCGTTCCGGAGCGCATCCCCTGCTGCTGCCCGCCGCCATGAATATAGGGATGAATTTTAACCTTATCCCCAACATATAAAAATCCGGTTCCTTTCGGTCCATGAATTTTATGACCGCTGACACTCAGCAAATCAATTCCCATTCGTTTTGGATAAATATTCATTTTCCCATATGCCTGAATCGCATCTACATGGAAAATAATATCCTTGTTAAATGCTTTTACAATTTTAGAAAATTTCTCGACATCCAAAATCGCACCAACTTCGTTATTCACAAGCATCGTAGAGACTAAAATCGTATCCTTACGCAATGCATTCTCAAGCGTTTCCTCACTCACATGCCCCATTGAATCCACGGGAAGGTAAGTGACTTCATAACCCATTTTTTCTAAATATAACAGCGGCTCATAAACAGCCGCATGCTCAAAACAGGTCGTGATAATATGCTTGCCTGCACGGGCATTTGCAAGTGCTGAACCAATCAGCGCCATGTTATTACTCTCCGTACCGCCGCTTGTAAAAACAATGTTTTTCGCCGCACACTTTAACGTTTTAGCAATCTGTTCTCTCGCCTGTCTCACATAACGCTCTGCGATAACACCTTTCATGTGAAGGGATGATGGATTTCCAAAGTCCTCGTACATCACCCGCGTCACCAAGTCACAGACCTCTGAAAATGGTCTCGTCGTCGCCGCATTATCCAAATAACATTCCATTTATTCTTCCTCATTTCTTCCTTCGATTAAAAACATAAGAATCGACAACGCTGCTAACCCTGCCGTTTCCGTCCGCAAAATTCGCTTACCAAGGGAAATCGGTTTAATCCCTTGTGCCACTGCCGCGTCCACTTCCCCGCGTTCAAAACCGCCTTCCGGTCCGATAAAAATGCCAATCCGACCGCCTCTTTTTATTTGAGAGGCCTCCGTAAAGGAAAGAACTGACTCTTTCATGCCCTCGCACAATTCGTAAGGAATCATCACATAATCCATTTCATTTGCCATAGAAAGTGCTTCCGAAAAACTTTTCACCGCCGTCACTTCCGGTAAAACACCTCTACCGCTTTGCTTTGCGGCCGATTCAGCAATCGTACGCCATCTTGTCACTTTCTTTTCTTCTTTTTTGGCGTCCAGTTTTACCACGCATCGTTTTGTTTTCACCGGCACAATGGATGCTGCTCCCAATTCCACTGCCTTTTGAATCACGAGTTCCATTTTATCTTTTTTCGGCAGTGCCTGAAACAAGGTAATTTTCACCGGAAGTTCTGAAACCGCCGGTTTCTCATCCCGAATCAAAAGACTTATCTCGCTATCGGAAACCGCCAGAATCTCGCACTCATAATCCACACCTTTCCCACAGGAAACCATTATCTTTTCCCCTTTTGTCATCCTGAGAACATTGCGGATATGGTTTACATCATCCCCATGTATCACAATTTCATTTTCCGTGCGGTTTTCCTCCGGTACAAAAAAACGGTGCATCCTTCTCTTCCTTTCCTTCAACATACGAACGGCACAAACAGCGTCCTTCCTGTCTGTGCCGCACGGTTGTATTCGTTTATTCTTTTTCGTTAAATCAACGTGCCAAACATCGTATATGTCGACTTGCCCTGATTCAATGCAATCTGGTTTGTACTCTGATTGTACAGTGTCGATGCTTTCTGTGCCACGCGGTCAGCAAGTGAACCGCTGCCTGAAAACAGTGCCTTCAAATCACTCATATTTGCTGCCTTGAATTTCGTCTCATCCAAAGACAATGTATTATCGTCATTGATTGTAATTCCAACTTTATTCAAAAGTCCCTGACTCAGATTCATCTGTTCCGTTCCCCATACAGCCGTCTGCAAAATACTATATGAGTTCATACTTTTTGTTGTGCCAAGTACACTGTTGTACTGGCTCACAAAGTTCTTCGCCTTATCTAATAAATCTTCTGCTTTTGTATTATCACCATAAGAAGCATTTTTTAAATCATTTGCTGCCTGATACAGCTTCTGTGACGAACTCTTTAAACCAGACAACTTTGTGCCACTGTCTGCCGTACCGGAATTTTTAATCGTCTCCGCAGAATCACTGCTCTTCAGTTTTGCCACATAAGCTTTCATCGCTTTTTTGTAAGCACCTTTTTGAATCATCTGCAAGTCGCCAATCGATGACAAAAGTGAGCCACCACTTGTGCTGCTCGTTCCAAAAAATGTGTCTACAAATGAACTTGCTCCATATGTTCCTAATCCATACATATTATTCATAACATTCACTCCTTTGATTACTGCACCGGTACTCCGTTACCTTAACTCTGCGACAATCCTATCGCAGTTTCATCCACTATCTTTAGTATAGCAGAAAATGGGTATGTGTCAAGTCGTTGGCACTTTTTGATTTCCGTAATTCAGGAGAAAAGTCAAAGAAACTGGCAACGAATATTTGACGCAAACAAAACCAGCCAAACTCAGTTTATCCTTATCTTATAAATGCGTCCTAGAACACTTTCCTGTATACGGTTGTTACCACATCTAATAACGATACACGGCCTCTAATTAAGGCTATCCCCCAACTGCTTCACTTTGTCGGCAAAAATGTAAAACAGATCAATATATTTCTTAACAATTGCGTCACAATGCGTTTTCACAATTTCGCAATCATAATCATGAGTAAGTTCATTCCTCACTTTTAGCATTTCCATCCATGCCTCATCAGAAATCAAATTTGCTTTGAATGCCTCTCGCAACACTTCCCTTGGGGAACCGGTAACAAAACCTGTTATTGCATAATACTGCACCAAAATATCCTTCATCACTTTCCACGCCAGGTCAAATGTAATGCTAAACTTAGCACTCGTTCCACTCAGCACAAATGAATCAGAAAAGTCTCTGTTCTTTGCCTCCGATAATGCATCCAGCGAATTACAAAATGATGTAAACCGGCGATTAAATTTTTCGTCCATACTGTCTGATATCCTCCAATAACAACTGATTTTTACAAGTATCCATATTTACCATATCGACGCTGTATAATGTTGGCAGATTTTCCACTTCTTCGACAAGTGCATCAAAATCTTTGACACCGGTTACTGCAATGTCAATGTCGCTTCGTTCCCTCGCAGTTTCCTTTGCTCTTGAACCATATAATATAACTTCTTTTGCTCCAAAATCCCGACAAAGATTTGCCGTTTCTCTGATTACCTGCTCTGCTTTCAAAAGTATCACCTGCCTCTTTCCTATACTAGCATTTTGTGAAGGAACTGGCAACTTCCTTATCCTCATCCTCTTTTTCTTTTGCCACATCAGCAATCTTTTGATTTAGTGTTCCCAAAGTATTCATCTGGGATGCAGATGCTGACAATTTCTTCTGCTCCAGTTTTTCAAGCTCTTCTTGTTTCTTTTTAACGCTGCTGCTCTTTCTGCTTTCTGGCAATCTCGTTTTTAATATTTATGCTAAAAGAATCCATCTTCTGTGCCATTTTAATTCCAGCTGTCTTGGAACCAGCTCCGCTCAGTCCATTTACCTGCATTTTTCATCTCCTCCTGTTAATCGAAATTGAATCCCCATAAATCGGTTTTGTAAATACGCCCGGCACGCTTTTCCTTTTTTCTTTGCCAGTTTCTTTTCTAAAATTTCATTTGTATGGTCTGACATTTTCTTCAAAAAGGAACTCTTATCTGAATTTTTTGTAATAACCCAGCCGCCCCAGTTTCCATTTTCGTCGCAAAACCAGCCGTCGCTTACCACTTCCCGCCCCTGTGCTTTCATCTGTGCCTTAAACTGTTTGGAGCAATTCGTTAAAAACTTAACATCCTTTTCAAAGGTCATTCTCGCCTCTTCATCAGTTCCCAGTTTGTCTAAATATTTCGGATGAATTACAAAATTCACATCCGATGAATTGCCATATGTCTGCCCGTAACCTACAGTTCCCACAAAAAACTTAGTTCCACTATTTCGCTTTTCCACTTCCTGTATAAAATCAAGACCGGATGAAGCAGCATCCGATATACTTTTCTCATAACTCACACCACCATTATTAACCACCGTCCGAGACGATGGTTTCGAATCCGATGCCTTCATCCCAACTGTCTCTTGATTTTTCACCGGATAGAAATAACCATTCCCAATTCCATTTACTGCCATAATGCCATCCTCCTTGAAGTATTACTCGTTTGAACTCCGTTTCAAACATACTTTATAGTGTAAATATCGGCATTATTAATAAAAAACTTAAATCAAAAACATCCACGCCAGCATAGAAACCATGGCTGCAATATGAAGTGTTCCAATAATTTTAAATGGAAAAAGTAAAACTACAATTGGAAGCGTTGTAAAAATCACTGCCCATATCGGAAATCCGATGATACCCGTTACAATCCCAACAATCAAAGTAACAATATAAATTACCATTCCGACCATACATAACTTTAAAATCGGTGCACTGTCCTTTACTTCTAACATCAAATCTTTTGCTTCATTATCCCGTCCCAGTTTGATAAAGACATACTCTGCCAGTGCGTATTTCACATGATAAGCAGCCCCAATAATACAAAAGCAGGCGGCAGTCACAAACATAATAATTCCCATTGCATGAGAGTGTCCGTATGTATAGAAAGCAAGTGCAATGTAACTGAAAAATTCAAGTATCATTGCCAAAACACCCAATATGGCAGAACGCATCGGTACATCTGCAGACACGCCCTCCATCATCTTCGCCAGCACACCCTCTTTTTCTATTTCTTTTATATTATCAAGTTTAATTGTTCCATTTGGAAATATACTTAAGATACGGTCACAGTACATATTGACTGCATGTCCCACAACTCCCAGTGCGAACGTAATTCGAATGATTAGTATTGTCATATTTTTGTCCTCGCCTTCCCTTGTTGTTAGTTGCATCTAACTAATCATACCATTTTGCCTGTTCTTTAGCAACCTTTCTACAGTAAAATAATCCAATAGAAGCAGTTGTTTTTTTATCACGTGTCTGTTATAATACTTTCAGTGCTACCCTATCGGCAAGCGGTTAGCCTTCTCCGCAAGAGTTTTAGCTTGCGATTACATAGAGCATCCTTTTATGGAAATCTTTCGAGGAGGTTTTTGCTTATGCTAACCATTAGTGACCTTATCTCAGTGCTCGCACTGTGTGCGACCTTTTATAGTCTTGGTTATACGCATGGTAAGCATAATTCCAAGACACAAAAATAACCGCCCCTGTCTGACAAACTTTGGCGGTCATTTCTGACAAAATTATCAGGCTATCCGCATAAGCGGTAGCACTTCTTATTAACATCATAATATCATTGAATGGTTTGTATGTCAATAAAATAAAAAATCCAGTCGCGTCTCAATCCTGCTCTACACCACTCTACATATACCTCTCCTCAAACTCATTCACCGGAATCGGCTTTGAAAAATAATACCCCTGATAGATTCCGCATCCCATCTGCGAGAGTTTGACAACCTGTTCCTGTGTCTCCACGCCCTCTGTGATCACGGAAAGGCCAAGCATTTTACTAAGAGATATAATCATATTTAAAATCGTCATACTTCTTTCCAAATGTTCCGGTTTTGTTGTTCTTAAAAATCCCATATCGATTTTTAACACGTCAACATCCATATCCTTCAACGTATTAAAAGAAGAATAACCGCTTCCAAAATCATCAATTTCCACTTCAAAACCATATTTTCTAAACTGACCGATGATTTCAAGTTCTCCGGCAGTTCCCGTCATGATAGCCGTTTCTGTAATCTCCAGTTTCAAAGTTGATGGCACAATTTTATACTTTTCCACAAGAGATGTGATGGTCTTATAAACATCCATATAACAAAAATCCTTTGCAGAAATATTTACGGATATATATAGATCATCCCTCCCGTCTTTTTGCCACTGTGCCAATTTTTCAACAGCAAGTTCCCACACAAACCGGTCAAGCCGGTAAATAAGTCCTGTCCGCTCAAAAATTTCAATAAAATCTCCCGGGAAAATCAATCCGCGTTTCGGATGCTGCCATCTTACAAGAGCCTCTGCCCCAATCATTTTTCCTTCCGATGTCATCTGGGGTTGTAAATACATGCAAAACTGCCTTTTGGCAATCGCTTCATCGAAATCCCCTACAAGTTGTTTTTCTTCAATTGTTTTATCCAACATTATGTCACTGTAGTAAGCAATGGATTTGTCGTAGTTTTCATACAACGTTTTCATGGCAAGATTTGCTTTGTCACACATGATGGAAACATCCTCATCTCTGTCCGTAATTTCGTAAACACCAATATACATATACAAATGATACATATCATTATCAAACGCATGTCTCATTGTCTGTACCATATTCATAAAATTCTGCTCCAAAAATTGAGGTTTGGGAACACACATTGCAAACTTATCCCCACCAATTCTGCCATGGACAATACCTTCACTACATTGTTCCTTAAAAATGTCCGCCTGCATTTTTAGCACTTCATTTCCCTTTTCAATTCCAAAAAGATCGTTAATCAATTTAAAATCCTTAATATTAGAACATACTAACAGCCAGTCCTCGTCTGTTTTTTCTTTTAAAACTTCTGCTACTTTTACTGAAAAATAGTCTTTACTATATAATCCGGTAAGCGCATCATGCGTCGCCAAATATTTTTCTTTTTCATAGGCAAGACGTTTTTCTGTTGTATCAATGAGATTTAAGAAAAATCCTATGTATTCACCCTTCTTTGCAAATATCTTTCTATATTCTATATCAAAATAATGTATTTCATTGTCAATCGTCCTTTGGGTGCTCCATTCCACGCAGTCCCGGTTGTCAAAATCATGTCCACACAGCCAATTCTGCACCTGCTCGGAAATCCCTGCAATATCATTTGACAAGTCATGAAATAAGCTGCGTGCATGATCATTTGCATAAACACATTCCTTATTAATATCAAAACAGATCACCGCATTATTCATACCTGCCACCACAATGGACAATGTTTTATCAATCAACTCCCTTGGCGACCGATATAACGTCAAATAACAAATTAAAATAGATGCAAATACAAAAATCGGAAGAGAAATATCTAATGGAAATCCCGAAATATTACATACAATATTTAATATAAAAATCACACAAAACACTCCAAAAATCGGAACATATTTCTTACGGTAAAAATTCGATATCTGCACGATCTTTGTCAAAAAAGATGCAATAATGCAAAACATCAAACAATAGGAAAATCCATAATGCAGGTAATAAAAAATTGTTTTGTCACTAATATGATACATCTGAAAACTTATATAGTTTTCTGCTTTTAACGTAAATACATGATGAAAAAATACATTTAGGAGCAGTGAAATCCCATCCAAACCTGCAACAACAAAACAACCTGTCCGAAACAGATTCACTTCATTGAATACACGTGTGTACTGCTGTGAATACTGCAATATATAAATCAACAGCACATCAAAGGAAAACAGATACATTCCTTCCATAACATATGAAAACAGTTGGTTGTCTGAAAGCACAAATACCCCATTACTAAGAATGGTGATAATCACAAGAACAAGACATTTTACAATAGAAGATGCCACTTCACTTTTTACTTTTCCAGCATATTTTATACAAATCAATATTGGAATTATCATTAACAGCAATACCAGTATATATACTTTGTCCATGTGGAGTCCTCCATTCAAATATAATCTATCCACTTTCATTATACAATGAAAAATGTACTTGTCAAATGCTCCTTCAAAGTTGCTTGTATCAAGTGTTTATCGATGCATTTTCATTCACACGGAAGTTCTACTTCAAACACAATTGTCTCATCCGCACTCTCTGCCCGTATCTGTCCGTGATGCATCTCCACAATCTGTCTGGCAATCGCTAAGCCAAGTCCTGAACCACCCGTTGCAGAAGACCTTGATGCGTCCACACGGAAAAACTGCTCAAAAATATGTTCCAATTTTTCTTTAGCAATCGTCCGCCCATGATTTTGTACACGAATCAAAACTTTGTGCTCTTTCGTCATCCGCTTCATTGACAAATGTATGACTGTATCCGGATAACTATAATTGACAGCATTGCGAAGCAGATTATCAAAGACGCGTTCCAATTTATCAGCATCTCCGGACAAAATAATATCTTTCTCAATCACAGATTCTACAGATAATCTCTTTTCCTGCAAAATCGGCTCAAACTCGCTAACAATCTGCTCCAGCATACGGCTGAAATGGATTGTCTCTTTTTCCAGCGTCATAACAGAAAGATTAAAACGCGTAATATCAAAAAATTCATTTATTAATTCTTCCAGTCTTTCTGCTTTATTGAGTGCAATTTCTGTATAACGTTCACGTAATTTTTCCGATATTTGCGGCTCATCCCGAAGCAATGACAAATATCCTATCACACTGGTAAGAGGTGTTTTTAGGTCATGAGCCAAATATACAATCAAATCATTCTTTTTCTGCTCTGCCTCCTTCGCAGCCATCTCATTTCGCAGCGCCTGCTCCCGCACAAGATTCAACTCATTTTGCACGCCCTCCAAAGAACGTGGCATTTCCAATGGCTTTTCCGGCCAGGACACCATTTTCCCTGCGGCATCCACAATCTCATCTATTTGCCGGAATACACGATACAAATAATAGATTGTCACAATCAACCAGATTGCTCCGCCAATTGCTGCACAAACAGCAATGATATGCAGATTAAGCCAATGTAATAACGGCCAGTACGAATCCGACGGATACCATACTCTGACTGACAAAACAAGTTTTGATAATATAACAAATAATGCCAGACTACCGATACATACCCCCAGTGTAATGACATACTGCATCATAAGCTGTCTTGCCTTATGATTATGCTTTTCCCCTTGTTTTTTCTCTAACTTTGCATTCTTACTCAATGGTATAACCTACCCCCCAGACTGTTTTTATAAACTTTGGTTTTCGTGGCATCTCATGCATTTTATCCCGTATTCTGGCAATGTGTGCCATTACCGTATTGTTGTTGTCCAAATATTTTTCTTTCCATACCGCTTCAAACAACTCCTCAGAAGACACAACATTCCCCTGCCGCTTCGCCAAATACCAGACTATATCAAACTCCAAAGGCGTAAATGCAACTTCCTGTCCATTCAACGTACATTTATGGCTAGCCTTAGAAATATGCATACCCCGTATATCAATCTCTTCATCCTGCTCCCCTGCAAAACCTACTGTATTATATCGTGTATAACGTCGTAACTGCGTCTTCACACGAGCGGTAAGTTCCAACGGGTTAAATGGTTTTGTAATATAATCATCTGCGCCCACTGTCAATCCCATAATTTTATCTAAGTCCTCTACCTTCGCCGTCAGCATAATAATGGGAAAATAAAACTTCCGGCGAATCCTTCTGCAAAGTGCAAATCCATCCATGTCAGGAAGCATAATATCCAATACGGCGAGACTAATTGGTGTTGTCTCCAAACAATTAAGAGCATCCCCTGCATTATAAAACTTGTACACCGTATATCCCTCATTTTGTAAATACACCTCTACTAAATCTGCAATTTCCCTTTCATCATCTACCACCAGAATATTCTCAGCCATCTGCGTATTCACCTCTTCCATTTACTCATTTGAGGTCATTGTACTACAAACAAATAGCTTCTGCAAATGTCCTCACCGGCAATATGCCCACAAATTTTTTATCTGTGGCTCAAGCACCTCATAATCCCATAAGCAACTCCTGCGAATACAATTGGGATCGTTTACCTTAATCTTTCCATACTTCATCCCGGTCAACACAATAAAATGCCCCTCTGTTGTAAAATCTCCCGATCCCACACTGCAAATAATCGGCTGTCCCTGCTGCAATGCGGTTTGAACAGTTTGCTTACTCAAGCTAATTTCACGTCCCTCAACACCAAGATATGAAGCACCTTCGGTAAGCAGACTCCAGCTCGTTCCCGTCCCTTTTAGATAATAGCCATTTTCCTGTGCATATTCTGCAATCTTATCCGGTGTTGCATTTCGATTGCCGGTCAGCCCCACAATCACCATTGACAAACAAGTCGGTGCACAGCCCGATAAACCAATATCACTGCTCCCATAGGATACATATCCCCATCTTCTATCCCATTGCAGCAAAAGAGGTATCTTTCCCTCACATTCTTTTTTTGTTAATTCACCGTGCGCAGATTTATCTGCTGTCAAATATCCAGCCACAAAATTCAGCATCTCCGAATTATTACAAAGAGAACGTAATAATACAGTCGGATATTTCGCCCGATTGTTATAAATACTTTCATATGTTTGATTTTTCTTGGACAAACGTTTTAATTCATTTGTAATCTGTGCTTCGCTAAACTTTTTGGGTGCTTTCTCCTTTTCACTATGAACGGACATATTCTCAGCAGACACATCATATACTTCGTCAGATTGCCACTGTCTAATCCATGTTACTGCACTTCCAAAAAATTTCCATATCACCATCAGCGCCAAAACAATTGCAAGACCTCTTACTAATTTTTGTTTTCTTTGTTTGCTTCTCCTCTTAGAAAGGATTGTCTGACTGTTTATTCTTTCCATAAAAATAGCCTCCTTTGTCAGTTTCTGATAACATCATAGCAGAACAAAAAAGGCTATTTTTATAGTTCCTATCACAACTTTCTGATATCTTTCTTCATAATTTCTTACAAAATTATGACTGTACTTTCCGATTATTTTCTCACCACACAATGCATGCGCATTCCCTTTCGAATCTCCAGTTTTTCCACCTTTAAACCTGCCTTTTTACAGCATTCCGTAACCACTTCTCTTGTAGCGATTGTCACATCCCCGTGTCCACACAAATTTGCCAGAGGAAGTTCTATCTTATCCATAAACCATAATAACAATTTATTATCACTGGTTACATCCCGAAATACAAGCCTTCCACCGGGACGAAGACACCTTTTTACGCTGTCAAAAAATGCCTGTGGATTCGGATAATGATGAAAGCTATTCGAACAGATAATGGCATCAAACGCATTGTCCTCAAACGGAAAATTCTCGCAGTCACCAACTACAAAATCAGCATTTGGAATATTTTTCTTTTTTGCCTGTTCAATCATTGCCGGTGTCAAATCAAGTCCTGTATAATGACGATCCGGATATTTTTCCGCAAGCAGAGAAATCATTGGCGCAGGTCCACATCCGGCGTCCAAAAGGTCTGAAAATTCTTCCTTTTCCAGTTCCTCCAAAATATCCGGGTAATCTTTTTTACACATCTTATAAATCCCCGCATGGTCGCTTTCATAATTCTTAGCCGCTTTTGTAAATTCTTTCACCGACATATTTTTATATTCTTCATCTGTCATCACATTTCTCCTTTCACGATTAGCCACGTCTAACTAATGTTATTTTAGCATAACCAGTCACGAATGCAAGAGTTATTATTATGCCTGAATCTCACGCACCGACGTATCTAGAACGTATTTCTCCTTTGTCTCTTTCAAAATATGCATATGCTCACTCCGCAAATGTTGTTGCTGCTGTCCTTTCGATTGCCACACTTCAACAAGAAGCACACAATCCGGATTGACCGCATCATAATAATCATCATAAGATATATAGCCGTCTTCTTGACGTATTTTTTCTAAAACTCCGGAGGAAATCACTTTCTTCACAAAATCCTTTCTTTTATTTGGTTTTGTCTGATATTTCACAAGCAGTATGAGTTGTTCCATATTTTATGCCCTCTTTTTAACTATATTTTCATAAATCGCACGAACTACTTTATCCTCCTCCAACGGCTTTGCCAGATGTTCATTCATGCCTGCTGCCATGCATTTTTCTTCATCCTCCTTAAAGGCATTTGCCGTCATTGCTATGATTGGAATTGTCTAAGCGTCCGGACGCTCCATGGCACGTATTGTTTTGGTCGCAGTAATCCCATCCATCACAGGCATCATAATATCCATGAGAATAACATCAAAAGCTTCCTCGGCGGATGCTTCAAATTTATGTACCGCCTCAAGTCCATTGGATACCGGTTCTACCAATGCACCACAGTCTTCTAATATAAACCGGGCAATTTCCATGTTCAATTCATTGTCTTCGGCCACTAAAATTCTAAGACCGGTGATATCTGCATCTGCAGCCTCTTCTTTTTCTTGTGCTTTTGCCTGCCTGTCAAGTCGGAAAGGAATTACAACCGTAAAACAACTGCCTTCTCCCAGTTCACTTTCTATCACCTCAATACTATTTCTTCTTTATCCGGCAAGTGTTCTTCCTCACAAAAACAATATAAAAAATCACATTCAAAACAATTCCAAAACATGTCGCAACAGGGGCCGCCAATCCTATTTTAGTAAGACTTGCATGTGGCTGTATACTCATAATATAGGCAAGAGGCAGTCTCACTAACAATGTCTGAATCAGTCCCTGAATCATTACCCATACCGTTTTTTCATTTCCATTAAAAAATCCTACCATACTAAATAAAATGGCTGTAACAATCGTCTCCGGTGCAAACCCTCTCAAATATTCTGCACCCTTTTGAATTACAGCCGAATCGGTTGTAAAAATAGATGTTAAGTAATCGCCAAAATTCCATACACAAATAAATACTACCGCACCGACAACCAAACCAACTCCCATGCCGGTAAACATAGACTTTCTTGCTCGTTCATTTTTTCCGGCACCAACATTCTGTGATACAAACGATGCCATAGACTGCATAAGCGCACTTGGAACAAGCATTGCAAAATTGACAATTTTACAAGCAACTCCGTACCCGGAGGAAGCTTCCAGTCCAAGCTTATTGATAAAGGCACAAAGTGCCAAAAAAGACATCTGTGTCAAAAATTCCTGAAGCGCCAATGGCAATCCCACACGAACAAATCTCTTACACTGTTTATTAATTTTAAAATCCCGTTTTTTAATATGAAAACCATAATTTTTCTTCTTTAGAATAATAATGGCAAGAATGACACTTACCGCCTGAGCCGCAACTGTTGCAATCGCGGCACCGGCCGTATCAAGATGAAAACCAGCTACAAGAATCAAATCTCCGATAATATTTACAACGCATGCAACCGCCACAAAAATAAGCGGTGATTTGCTATCACCAAAGCCTCTGAAAATGGCTGCTAACACATTATAGGCAACAATAAAAAATATTCCGCCTCCGCATATTCTTACATAAACGGATGTAAGGGCAAGCGCCTCTTCTGGTGCCTGCATCAATACCGCTAATGGATTCGCAAAAAATACCATCACAACAAATAATATAATACATATGATTGTAAATACCGTCACGGCTCCTCCTAACAATTCGCCGATTTGTTCCACTTTCTTTGCCCCAATATACCGTGCAATAAGCACCGTAATTCCCATTGCAAACTGCGTGATTACAAAGGTAACAAGATTCAATATCTGACTGCCTGTAGATACCGCCGACAACCCAGCCGTCGTTCCAAATCTTCCTACAACAAGCAAATCTACTGCACCATATGCCGCCTGTAATACAAGTGCACCTAAAACAGGCATCATAAATGGAATTAATTTATTTAAAATACTTCCCTGTGTAAAATCCGCTTTTTCTCTCTGATTCATTTCATTTTCTTCCCTTCATAACTTCATATAATTTTTCTATCGTCTCTATCATGTTATCCGCATCCTCGTCAGAAATATCATCAAGTTCTGCACTAAGTTCACCAAAATACTGGTCTACATATTTATCCACTAAGTCTTTTCCTGACACAGTAATTTTAATAAACACAACTCTTCCATCTGTTTTTGCTGCCTTCTTTTCAACAAGTCCAAGTTTTTCCATATCTTTTGTGATTTTGGTAACACCCGGTCTTGGCAGCCCCAATTCATCGCTGATATCACTTACTTTTACATTAGCCGTTTTTAATTCTAATTTCCGTATTGTATCCAAATAATGAATGCGAGTGGATGTGACTCCATTCGGCAGTTTAGGAAGTAAATCCCTTACACGTTTCGCCAGATAACAAGCATCCATTACTTTCTTAATCTTATCTCTCTGCATAATTAAATACTCCTTCCTTATTTTAATTACCCAATGTAATTACTTTACGTAATTTAATACAGCTGCATTTTCCCTTTTTGTCAATAGTATGTTTTTTAAGATACACACAAAACAGGGACACCCCTTAAATCAAGGTGTCCCTGTCACATTTTCCTATTTCTACTACAATATATTTATGGTTAATACCCCTTACAGCCAGTAAGGAATTACC